>Ga0208457_1000580_pt1 | contig 34635 bp, 32 predicted proteins | sample June2015DPH_10_1_FD_185513 | JGI IMG/M metagenome (GOLD analysis project Ga0208457, IMG submission 185513) | Peatland microbial communities from SPRUCE experiment site at the Marcell Experimental Forest, Minnesota, USA - June2015DPH_10_150... | ecosystem: Environmental > Terrestrial > Soil >... | reverse complement strand
GCGCTCGAGCAGGGAATCTTGCTCACCAAAAGCAAGTACGGCTTACTGGCTCTCCTCAACGAAGATGGATCGGCGCTGACCGTGCGCTCCTGCTCCGGAGCGGCCATGGAGGAGTGCGCCCTGGACGAGAAGCAGAGACTGCACTCCCTGCCCAGTGTCGGGTTGTGGGGAGAGGCGGCACAGCAGCGCAAGCCGATCATCGTCAATGACTACTCGGCAGCGAACTCTCTCAAGCAAGGATATCCGGAAGGTCACATCGACATCCTCCGCTTCATGAGCATCCCGGTACTTGACCACGAGAACGTTGTGGCCATTGCGGGTGTCGCCAACAAGGACGATGGGTACGACGAGCCGGACATACGGCAGTTGACGTTGCTGATGGATGGGATGTGGAAACTGATCCGGCAGAAGCGGGCCGAGGAAGCTGTGCGCTCGAGTGAGCAACGCTACCGCTTGTTGTTTCAGCGCAACATGGCGGGAGTTTTCCGCTCCACGCTGGACGGCCGGTTCATCGACTGCAACGAATCATTTGCGCAGATTCTTGGCTACTCCTCCCCGGCGGAAGTGCTCCGCCTTCGGGTGCAGGACTGTTATGTGGACGTCGGAATGCGCGAAATGCTCATTTCACGGCTGAAGGAGCACAAGGCCGTCGCTTCCTATGAGCTTTGCTGGCGTCGCAAAGACGGTAGCCGCGCCTGGGTATTGGAAAACTCCAGCCTGGTAGAGAATGGCAACGGTGCGACTCCGGAGATTCAAGGCACTGTTATCGATATAACAGAAAGGAAACGCGCAGAAGAAGAATGGCGGCAGGCCAAAGAGGCCGCAGAAGCAGCCAGTCGCGCCAAAAGCGAGTTCGTGGCCAATATGAGCCACGAAATCCGCACCCCCTTGAATGGCGTGATGGGCATGACGGAACTCGCCCTCGATACTCCTCTGAGCCCTGAACAACGTGAATACTTGGAAGCCATCAAGTCGTCCGGCGGTTCTTTGCTCAACGTGATCGATGACATCCTCGACTTCTCCAAGATCGAGGCCCGAAGGCTTGATTTGGATTCCGTCGAGTTTCGCTTGCTCGACACGCTGGGAGAGGCCTTCGAGCCGCTGGCGCTTCCTGCCCAGCAGAAGGGATTGGAGCTCTGTCTGGAGATCTCTCCCGCCGTTCCGGGCATACTCCAAGGTGATCCCGGGCGATTGCGACAGGTCATCGTTAACCTTCTGGGTAATGCCACCAAGTTTACGGAACAGGGGGAGGTTGTATTAACAGTCGAAAGGGAAACCGAGGAGCTGGGAAATCTGTGTTTGCATTTCTCCGTCCGAGACACTGGCATTGGGATTCCCCCTGAGAAGCGCGAGGTGATATTTGAGCCCTTTGCCCAAGCCGATGGCTCGACAAAGCGGCGATTCGGCGGGACGGGGTTGGGGTTGACTATCTGCTCCAGACTGGTCGAGATGATGGGCGGGAAGATCTGGCTGGAGAGCGAAGTAGGCAAGGGAAGCACGTTTCACTTTACCGCCTGCTTTCGCTCTGCCGTGCCCCGCCTGGAAGAAGCGCCGGCACCCAACCTTCGTGGCCTGCAAGTACTTGCCGTGGACGACAACCCCACCTGCCTTCGAATCCTGGGAAGTCTGCTCCGGCAATGGAACGCCCAGCCGGCTCTATGCGGAAGCGGCCGGGAGGCGCTCATCAAACTCGACCAGGCAAAACACCAGGAGAGACCTTTCGGCGCAGTCCTGCTGGATGCGCGCCTGCCCGACCCAGATGGCTTTACCGTTGCCGAACGAATAAAGAACGACCCGGAGTTGGCTAAGGCTTCAGTGTTGCTGTTGAGCAGCTCCACCCAGGGTGGAGCCGCCGCGCTGTGCCAAGAATCGGGGATTGCGGCCTGTCTGACAAAACCGGTATTTGCGCAGGAACTTCTGAATGCAATCCTGCGTGCCTCCGGCACGGTACAGGGGCAGACGGCGGAGGCGACAGGACCTAAGGGACCTCCGCAGCCGAAAGCCACCCGCAAGTTGCGGATACTCCTGGTGGAGGATAACCAGGTGAACCGCAATCTTGTGACCCGCTTGCTCGGCAAGCAGGGACACAAAGTGGTGGTGGCACGCAACGGCCGGGAAGCAGTGGCGGCGGTGCAGCACGACCCTGGGGGTGTATTTGACCTGATCCTAATGGATGTGCAGATGCCGGACATGGATGGTTTCGAGACTACGGCGGCCATCCGAGCGCACGAATTGTTGACGGGCGGACGTGTGCCGATCATTGCGTTCACCGCCTATGCGATGAAGGGCGACCGGGAACGCTGCCTTGCGGCCGGGATGGATGGGTACCTGTCAAAACCCATACGGGTGAAGGAACTGCTCGACCTCTTGCGCGAATATGAGGCGCTACCCGCCCAGACCTCAGAGGTCTCTCATCCACCTGAGCAAGAGGAATGTCGGTATGCGGGCGACGATCGTGAACATGTGGATAGGCGCGCCCTTTTGGATCGCCTCGGTGGCGACTCGCAGCTTTTGAGCGAACTCATCGAAATCTACTTGAGCGAGAGCCCTTCCTTGCTGGCGGCGGCCCAACGAGCCCTTCAAGAGAAGAATGGGCAAGATCTGGCGCGGGCGGCTCACACCATTAAGGGCTCAGCCGGGAATTTCATTGCGCGAGCCACCCTCGAGACGGCGGAGCGGCTGGAGGCATTTGCCGAGCAGGGAGATTTCTCGCGCGCCCAGGAAGCGATGAGTGCGTTGGAGCGGGAAATGGAGCGTCTTGGCCGTGCCCTCATTGCGTCACGTGGAGTAACTGTACCATGAGAATACTGGGCGATGCGGAAAGGAGATAAGACTACGAGAATACTTGTTGCTGAAGATGACCCTGTTAATCTCCGCCTCCTCCAGGTTTGCCTGGTCGAATGGGGATACAAAGTGACGAGTGTAACGGATGGTCAAAAGGCCTTGGAAGTCCTTCAAGGCCGTGAAGCGCCACGGCTCGCCATCCTTGACTGGATAATGCCGGGCATGAACGGCATCGACATTTGCCGCGAGATTAGGAAGCAGACTAGAAAGCCCTACACCTACATCTTGATGTCAACCGCGAAGGTAAAGAAGCAGGACGTCGTTGAGGGTTTGCAATCCGGCGCGGACGACTACCTGATCAGGCCCTACAACCCTCACGAACTGCGCGCGCGCTTGCGCGCGGGAAGGCGAATCCTGGACCTGCGGGAACAGCTTCTCTCGGCCTATCGTCTGATCGAAGCTCAAATGACCCTCGATCCGCTGACCGGCGTCTGGACCCGCAATGTGATCCTGGATATCCTGAAGCGCCAGCTCACCCTTTCATCTCGAAGCCATTCCCCCATGAGTCTGGTGATCGCGCATATTGACCACTTCCGGGACATCAATGCCAGCTTCGGCCCATTCGCCGGGGATACGGTCTTGCGGGAAGTTGGGAGAAGGTTTCGCGCCGCCCTGCGCCCGCCGGATTCGATCGGCCGATCTGAAGCGGATGAGTTTGTGATAGTCCTGCCGGGATGCGACGCGCCCACGGCTGCAAGCCTGGCGGAAAAGTTCCGAGCCCGAGTTGACCGGCGTGCTGTTGACACCTCCGAGGGCATGGTCCCGGTGACGGTAAGCCTCGGTGTTATGGTGACTCCGTCGGAGAAGGCGCTGCATTTGGATGCGGCCTGGCGCTTGGCCAGTGAGGCCCTCTCGCGCGCCAAAGCAAAGGGGCGCAATCGCGTGGAGTTCGCGACGCTCTGAAGTCAGGAGGCTGCCGGCTTGGGGATCTCCAGTGTTATCTGCTGCCTTATTTCACGCGACCGGCGTCAGGGGCTTTTCTGCGGAGCACGGGCCTGCACAATGATGAAAGGCGCCGGCACGTTATGGCGCCCCGTGCTCCGAGGGGTGCGGCTGCTCCTCTGGCTTGGGGCGACCCTCAATTGAGTCGATCTGAAAGGTCCACGTTTGGTAGGCTCCGTAGTCCGCCTCCTGGGGGTGCACTGAGGGCTCAGGCATCGCGATCTGTTGTCGAAGCAGCATCGTGGTTATGGGATTCCAACTGCCGGCATTTGAACCCAGACAGGAATCCGGCTGGGGGGAAACCGCAAAGAGGGCTCGTCCTTCGAGGTTGGTACCAACGTATTTGCCGTCCAAAACCTTAATCACCCGGCCAGGGCTTGCGGTCTCGAATGCGGAGCAACCCTTTTGACGTCCCTCGACATCAGCCTTGTAACGCCGCAGAACTTCGGCCCCGGAGACCGTGCCTTCGAGAGTCGAGCTGAGCACTCGCAGCCCGTGACTCTGGTCACCGATCTGCAAAGGCTCCGGCGGGAACCAGGGTCGCATCCCCCCTTCGAATTTGAGGACGAGTTGCGATTTCTCGCTCAGAGTGAATTTCACTTCAGCGTGGAGATCCTGTGCATAGGAACGAAGGGTGACGGGAAGCGGATGCCCCCCGTTCAGATCGGCGCGGAGGTTTCGGCTGCCGAGAGGAATCTGGGGTGAGAACTCGATCTCGACGGGCGGCCCGTCCGGGTCGGCTCTCAAGGTGATGTGGTCGTAGGACTGCTCCACCCAGAGGTAGAGCGAGGATTGGCCCACAGGGAGATTGTGGATCACCACACCGCGCCAATTGGGCGGCAGATGTGGCGCGAAGCGCAACCGGGCGTTGGGCGCATCCGGATCGAGACCCAGCATTCCCCGCAGCAGCGAGGTGATCACCATGCCTGACGACCAGATCTGCTCCGGCACGCTCACATCGAGCTCGCGGTAGAAGTCGCCGGAGAAGACTTCGGGCACATGGCCGAGTGAGTTGACGAAGCTCTCCTCAACCAGCGCATGTACCAGCGGCTCGGCGTTGAAGGGGCGGTGATAACGGTAGAAAGCCAGCGCCTGCACTCCTGTGCCCAGCGGCCACACGCTGCCGTGGCCGTAGGAGTTGCCAATGTAGAGCGGGTCGTCCGCAGGAACGCTGCGCAGTCCCCAGTCCGTTTCCCAGCGCGCGTGCGCCATGTTGGTCAGCGCGCGCTGGGATTTTTCCTCGTCGAGGGCGCCCTGCCAGATACCCCAGTTGGGCTGGCCGAGTTCCTGGCTGAGCAACTCGCCCTTGCCGTTGAAGCCGTAAAAAAAGAAATCACGCTTGGGGTTCCAGAACTTGTCGGCGAGCGAGGCGCGAGCCTTTTCGGCGTGAACGTGAGCGTCAGCGGCCAGATTGTGATCGCCCATGTAATTCGCCAGACCCTCGAATGCCTCCGCGCCTGCCACCCAGACGGATTCCAGATAAACGTCCTTGGCCACCTGCTGGTTGAAGGTTTCGTCACCGCCCCAGCCGCCCGCCGGAATGGTGACGAGTCCGTCCGAGGGGTCCACGCGCGAGGTGAGATACCGGTAAGCGGCCTTGATCGAATCCCAGCTCGAGCGAACGAAATCGGTATCACCCGAGGCGCGGTAGAGGTTGCCAAAAGCCACAAGGTACATGGCGCTTGCGTCGGTGTGACGGTAGCCGTAGGGATAATCCTTGAACCAGTCAATGAGGCCGGCGCTCTGCGAAAGCTCGTGGAAGATCTCGCCACTGCCCTTCTTCTGATACTTCTGGATGAAACGCAGGGCGTCGCGGGCCAGCGCGTGATCGCCCGAGGCCTCGAGCGCGAAGGTATTGATGAGCGCGTCGCCGCCGAAGAACCAGGCGTATTGCGGACGCCGTGTGTGGTGCGAGGGTCCGTACCCAGCCACGAGCCCGCACCCGAGCCAGGGATTGCAGACATACGCCTGATCCAGCGCAATGCGCGCCCAGAGGTAGGCGAGGTTCACACGCTCATCCGTGGTTTCCACTTGCATGCCGCTCTCGAGCAGCTTCCTGTAATGCTCTCGAGCCTCGGCATAGAGGGCAGGCGTGCGCGCCAGGAGCGCCTCGTACGTCCTCTCCGCATTGTAGTGAGGCGGCGCGGTGAGCGAGGCGAGCAGTGGGAAGATGCGGTCGGCAGAGTTTGCCGGAATATCGAGTTCGAGCGAGAGCGTGCGGTCCACCTGCCCCGGCTCGGCGTAGGAATTCTGTGCGGAGTGAAGGCCCGCGACGGGCGAGCCCACCAGCGCCGAATACTTCTCTGAAGATTCCAGCAGCGCGAAGGCGTGGCGGTCGGCATCCCAGGCGTAGCTCTGGCCGCCGATTCCAGCCGGCCACATGAGGTCAAGGTCGGGCCGGAAGCTGACCGCAATGTGCAGCGGGAAATGGCTGTCCACCTGGTAGAGAATCTCGAAGCCGCCCTCATCGAGGGGAACGAACAAGGTCTCACGCACCGTGAAGTCCTCACCCGAGTAGACGCGTGTCACCGTCTCGGGGTTGACGATCACCTCGCGAACCGCCGCCGCACCGGGAATGGCCTCGTCTGAGCCTTCAGGACGGAAGCCGACGCGATAATCATGCAGGATGCGGAACGGATAGACCCATCCTTCGAGCGACCCGGCCGCGTAGCCGACGATGAGGCCGCGGCGTCCGTGTGCGGAGATGAAGCGTCGCGGGGTGGCCTCAGCCCGAAGGGTCAAGGCAGTCTCCGGCATCGCGAAAGCAGGGAAACCGGCTTGCGCGGCTCCGGCGGGTCGCACGAGGGCCAGGGCCACGCCAAAAAAGATCCCAAAAAGCGATTTGCAAGTAAATCTCGACGGCAAGAAAGTACCTCCCAAGCTCAAGTAGTCTGAATCGTCATTCTCAAATAAGGCCCCACAGCGGGCCGATAAGCTCACCAATCCTCCAGGTGTAGACTGCCAAGCTCGCCTGCATCGCGGGAGTAACGCACAGGCCAGCGTGGACACAGGAGAGACTATACCAAGCTACAGAAAATGCAACTGTAGCTTCTTGGTTGCGTGGACGGGGGCCGAGCCGGATGCTGGGGATCAGGTGGTGCCCCGCTCTCCCGAGGCGGCTACCAACTCGCAACGCACCTTCAGCCAATTCAGTTACTAACGTTGTTGCCTGGGTGCGGCCGGCATTGACGGCGCAATTCCGCAGCAGCTTTCTGCTCCTTTTTCAGGACCTCCCTCATTTCTGGCAGCCTCTCGACGAGGCGCAGTTCCGAATCACGGTTCCCAGGAAGCAGGTGACTGGGTTTCTCACCCCAAAGGTCGCATTCCAGCCTGGACTCGCTTCGGAGCTTGGTAGTAGAATTGCCCCCGTTGTCCTGGCCTCAGAGTTTTCATTCGGTTCTGGATGAGGCATTTTATTAGGAGGAGAGCAAATCATGGTGGGCAGATTTGTTTCAATTATGGTTCGAGGATGCATTGTTCTGGTCGGGCTTGGTTTGCTTGGCGCGCCTGTATTTGCCCAGGGAAATGGGCCGGCTCGGACGCCGCCCATGGGATGGAATAGCTGGAACCATTTTGCCTGCAAGGTGACGGAAGCTGACGTGCGGTCGGCGGCAGACGCGATAGTCTCGACCGGGATGAAGAGCGCCGGCTACATTTACGTGAATATTGATGACTGCTGGCAAGGCACGCGCGACGAGAAGGGTGTCCTTCATCCTAACGAGAATTTCCCGGACATGAAGGGGCTGTCCGATTATGTTCACGCCAAGGGCTTGAAGCTGGGAATCTACTCGTCGCCCGGTCCGAAAACCTGCGCGGATCACGAAGGCAGTCTTGGGCACGAAGAATTGGATGCGCAGGCTTACGCCCATTGGGGTATCGATTATTTGAAATACGATTATTGCAGTTTCCAGGGCGACTTTGCTGCGCAGATGGCGGCCTACAAGAAGATGCACGAGGCGCTGGAAAAGACCGGCCGAGCCATTGTTTTCAGTCTCTGTCAATACGGTATGGACAGGGTGTGGCGTTGGGGACCTTCGGTGGGAGGCAACCTGTGGCGGACCACCGGCGATATTTCCGATGACTACGACCGCATGGCGTACATTGGCTTCGGCCAGAACGGGCTGGAGCGCTTTGCCGCACCCGGGCACTGGAACGATCCCGACATGCTGGAAGTCGGAAACGGCAAAATGAACAAGGATGAGTATCGCACTCATATGAGCCTCTGGTGCCTCCTCGCGGCGCCGCTGCTGGCGGGCAACGACCTTTCCAAGATGACGCCCGACACTCTGGCCATCTTGACGAACCCGGAAGTGATCGCGGTGGACCAGGATGCTCTCGGCATGCAGGGCCATCGCGTGGCACAGGAAGGCCAACTCGAGGTTTGGGTAAAGCTACTGGCCGACGGCTCGAGGGCTGTGGGCCTTTTTAACCGCGGCGAATCCGTAATGCCGGTGACGGCATATTTCCGGGATGTCGGTGCAGGGGACACGGGTTCGGTCCGCGACCTCTGGGAGAAAAGAGACCTAGGCGTGTTCAATTCGAGCTTCACAGCCCAGGTGCCGACGCACGGCGTAGTGCTGCTTAAAGTCAAGTGATGGATGCCGCTGGGACAGCCCGCACCCACGACTCTTGTGTTGGAAGGGCGGCCGTACTACCCTATTAGGCTATGAGCAAGGCTGTGGACACACCTGCGGTGAAACCGCTGGCTGGATCCTGCCAGCACAAATGGCAAAACCAGGAAAGTCCCTTCATCCTGGCGCAGGTCTGCGCCCTTTGTAGATTGTTCCGGTACAAGGCAGGCTTGACGGCAGATTGGGAATATAGGGCTCCCATTTCCATCGGGGAGCTTCCCCCCGAAGAGCAAACGCAAGTCTGAAGCTCGTTGCGCAGACCTATTCTCTGGGTCCGCGGCGTCAACAAAGCATTCTGCGATGTCAGCTACGGTGCGGCGTGCGCCTGAGCCAAGGCTCATCGCAAGGTCCTAGCTAGCGCAAAGCCCGGGATAGGTTAGCCCGCCGCCTGCCGGGTTTCATGTTTATATGTGGATGTGGAAGCGACTGCCTCCGGGTCAGAGCCGAGCTTCAGTGTCCACACACGTCCACACGGCAGAGTCTATACATGTCTATGCAGAAGGATGTCCACACACGTCCACACAGCGGAGGGTAGCGCCTGGGTGCGGCGTTGCGCCGGTGTAGCGCTTCCAGAGTTGCATGATCGCCGGCAGAGCGCCGCGCCGGTGCATCAAGGGGCTGCCTTGCCGTCCAGAGCCGCGCCGCAGGGCAAGAGCAGGCCAACTACCGCCGCCGTGCCGTCCCCCTCCTGACAGGGCTACGACCCCGCAGGCCCCTCGGCGCCGAGCCGTGGCCTCCCCGAAAAATCGTCGCCCGCCGCGCAGGTTTTTGGCAATTGTAGTACAGCTTCTGAATCGCAGGGGAAACCGCTGTGATCCCAAGTGTGGAGTGTATAATCGCCAGAGGCGGAGAATCGAAATGAAAATCTCGGTTTAATGCACAAAGCTTTGAGGGGTCACAATGGAAACTTCTGACCTGCCATTGCCATCTCAGCCTCAAGCGAGAGGGCGGCTCCTGGATCATTTCACGGAGAGATAGTCGGCATCAGAAGCTCGGGGTTAAGGCACATGGGACGTAGCCGCAAGTACACAGACTCAAGGACAATTCCCAAAACGGCTAGCCCGCCTGGCGGGACGCAGGCCCTGTCCTCGAAAGGAACTTTCTCGATAGCCGAAGCGTTGGTGTGGATTACATTAGCAATTCTTTTTACTTTTTCTCTCGTAACCTTCCACTATCCGATAGTCCGAGCCTTCTATCGGCTCGAAATCAACGTCAACGAAGGGTGGAACGCTTACAATGCGCAGGCGGTGATGCAGCATCACCCCTTGTACCCTGCAAAGCATAGCTGGATCCAGGTCGGTTATCCACTCCTCTCGTTTTACATAGTTGGATATGTGTCGCATTTTATCGGGGATTACCAATTGACCGGGCGTTTGATTTCTCTCATCGCGTTTGTCGTCTCATGCGTTCTGGTAGGACTCATTGCTAAGAAGCTGACCGGCGGCTGGGGACCTGCGGTTTTTGCAAGCACGTTTTGTCTCGGCCTCTGTTGCTCACGCATGCCAGACTACGTGGGGATGGACGATCCGCAGATGCTCGCCCATCCGTTTTTTCTTTTCGGCTTGTGGGTCTATTTGCAGGCTGTTCCGAGCACGCTGCGGATCGCGGGGCTCACATCCATTTTTATTCTGGGAGGCAACATTAAGCACAGTCTCCTCGGAGCTCCTATCTCAGTCCTCTCCGACCTTTTCACAACCTCCCTAGGCAAAGCAGTTCGATTCATGGTCTTTGGAGTCTTCTTCTTGGCCTTGTCAATCGCAGTCACCACGCTGGTGGGCGGTCCATTTTTCGTTTCCAATGCGTTGCTTGGACAACCTTTTACCTTCGAAAGAATGCGCAACACGTTTTTTTTCTTTTATATTCCACAAGAGCTGCCCCTGGCAATTTCTGCCTTTTGGTCAATCTCGCAGCTTCAAAACCGGCAGGCGCGTGTAATTTCCTTCTATTATTTCTCCTCGCTACTGGTTGGCCTGCTCTGGGCAGGAGGCGCGGGGGTTAACACCAATACGTTTTTCGACAACCTCTTTGCCATGTCGATAATCATGGGTGCTTGCCTGGATTCATTGTGGAAAGCTCCAATCCCCAGTTTGGGGAAAGGCGGTCGGTGGAGATTCCTGGTGCCTGTCTTGCTTTATTCGACTGTGGTCATGGCGTATGTCCCGCAGGGCCTCAAGATGCCTAAACTGCTTTCCGATTTGCCGGTGCGGCAGCGGCTGTTTGACGCTGAGGTATCATTCCTGGTCGCACAACCAGGACCCGCTATATGTGAGAGCTTAATTATGTGTTATGCTGCTGGTAAGGTGCACATTATCGACCCGTTTACCTTCCGCAAGCTCGTGAAACTCGGGATAGAGAACAGCAGCGCGCTCGTGAAACAGATTGCTGAGAAAAAGTACGGGGCTATCCAAACTTACTTGCCAGTGACTCAGAGGCCGTACATCCCTTCCGAAATGGGAGATTCGTACCCGGATGATGTGCTCGACGCTATAGACCACTACTACGTCGAGGCACTGAAGGGTCCCGGTTGTCATATCTACGTCCCCCGAGTGGAACCAAAGGGCCCCTCGAACCCCCAGTAGCCGTCGTGCACTCCACTTTGAGGGTACATTTCCGCTAAATCGGGAAAGTGGCCACGCTGGCTAGGGTAAGACTGGTGACACCTTCCGTACCTCGCTTCAGCAAAGCGCTACGGAGAAGATATGTAAGAGAGCAGTGAGGAGTGACGAGTAATGAGTACTGTGCGGGTTACGAGTGATAGGCAAGAGGTGATCACCACTTCGAACACGTTCATCGCCACCGCCGAAGCCATTTGTTACACGGGCGCCAAGCCGGTGTTTGTGGACATCGACCCGAGGACGGGGAATCTGGATCTCGCCCTGATCGAGCGGGTCATAACCGACCGGACCAAGGCCATCCTTCCGGTTCATTTGTACCCATGATTCATGTGGGAAGAATTCTCCGATGGTAAGGGAGACACCCAAGGCAACGACGTACAGCCCCAGCATTCGCGAGACGGCGTAAGTGAGCTTGCTTGACGCGGTTGGTTTATTCATTTTCCTGGTCAAGGGGAAACCGCGGTACCCTCATAGACGGTCCGCCCCAAAAAGTTGGAAGGGAAGTGCGGGCCGCCAGAGGGGAAACGCTTCGAGGAAAGTCTCGACTGGGGAGCCCCAGGCTCGATTCCTGAGGAAGGGTGGAAGGAACCCGAAGCGGCTTAAGGCCCGTGGCTCGAGACCAGCCTTTTTCATGGCGCTGAAAACCACGTGGCGGCGCATGTGGACAACCCCACCGTCCCCTTGCCAGGTCATACCCGGCGTTATCAGAATCTGGAGGTAGTACAGGATGTTGAAAGGATTCGGTTCCAGGAAAACGATGCGACCGCCGGGCTTCAGCAAGGGGGCCATGGCGGCGAAGGGTCTTTGAAGCTCGTGAAAATGGTGCAAAACGAAAAAGCCCAGGATCACGTCAAAGGCGCCGGAAAGATCCGGCGGGACATCCTCGATGGCACAGCAGTGTAAGGGGATTTGGAAGCGGCCACGGTTGTACCCTTGCAATCGGTCCAGCAAAACGGGCGAGAGGTCCAGACCTTCCACGCGGCAGCCCCGCTCAGCGAGGGGCAGCGTATAGCGCCCCATGCCGCACCCTACCTCCAGGATGCGGTCGGAAGGGGACACCTGCGCGAAGCGCAGAGTCTCTTCCACTTGTCGCGCCAAATAGGGCGTCGCGCGAGGCACCATGGTTTCTTTGACGGTGCGCTCGAAATATTCCCTCTGAGCACGGTCGTGTTCGACTCGCGTCACTTGGGTACGGACCCTCACGATTTGACTCCTGCGAAGAAGGAGGAGGTTTGGGATGGTGTCGTGAATCGTGATCCCACACGATCCCGAATTATCGGTTGCCGGTCACGGGAGCCTGCCGTTCTGAGCCTGAGGCGCAAACGCCATTGCAGGCCCCAGAGGAGAGCCGAAAAGCCGGTCTTCAGACGCGTCCAGGAACTATACGCGGACCGGCCGGTCTTGCGCGAGGAGCGAACGACCGGAATTGATTCCGTGGGCAAGCCCGTGCAGCCGATCATGGCCACCAAGCAAGGCTCCCGGACATCAAATCCCAGCAGAGCATCGACCACTTCTCTGCGCATGGCCACGAACATACCAGCATCCGTGGGTACGCGGCACACCCACTGGCGCAAGACCCGGTAAATGCGGGAAGTCAGCATGCGCATTGGAGATTGGTATCGGCCCTGTCGCCCGGCGAACACCGCCGCCGGTCCGGCTTGCAGCCTGGCAAGCAGCAGCGGGACCGCTTCGGGAGGATCTTGCAGATCCGCGTCCATCATCACCACATGCTCGCCGCGGGAGAATGCCAGGCCCACCATATCCGCACGCCCCTGCCCAACATTCTGGTTCAAAGCGAGAGCGGCCACGTGGGAGTCGCGTCGCGCCAGTTTTTCCAAAACCGCCCAGGAGTTCTCAGGACACGCATCATCCACGAAGAGCATTTCGTAACTGGTTTCCAGCGGCTGCAGCGCGGCGCTCAGTCTCGCGTGCAGATCCTCGAGTGTCGCCGCATTCCGGTACACCGGTATGACCACGGTGACGCGAGGAGGGCCGGCCGACTCGTGCGAAAATCCCTCTGAGTTTACTTGCGCCGAAAGGTCGTTGGTGGTTTCCTTCACGGTCCTTCAGGTCTCCAGTTGCGATGATTAACGCTCAGTCGCCGACCCGCACTTCCTTCTTCCAAGCCGGGCTGACTCACCCTCGATTCAAGCCTTGTAATCCTTCTCATGTCGGGCGAACCATTCCCACGACTTCTTGAGTCCTTCGCGGAGGGTGAAGCGAGCTTGCCAGCCGAGCAAAGTCCGCGCCTTCTCCGTATCCGCAACCCAGAAGTTCGTATCCGGCGGACGACGTGAGAATGTGCCGGCACGCACGTGAAGAGTTTTTTCCGCCAGGGACTCGACACAGCCCACCACATCCTGATTGCTCCATTGCTGACCGGTGCCGACGTTGATAACCTCCCCAAGAGGCAAGTCGGCACAGGTCGCCGCCAGACAGGCTTCCACGACGTCTTCTACAAAGATGAAATCCCGCCGGATGCCGGGACAGGTCAATTCGATAGTCTGGTCACGGAGTGCCCGTAGAATCACCGTCGGTATCAAACGGCTGGGTGATTCCCAATAGCCGTAAACGGAAAAGACTTGGAGCACCACCAAGGGCCGGTTTTCTCTCCACGCAAATTCCTGACAAACAAGAGCCTGGGCCGCCTTGGCCGTCCCGCGGAAGGTTCTGGGCTCCAGCCTATCGGATTCCTTTAGGGGCCGATTGCGTGGGCCATAGGCGAGCGAACTCCCCACGTGCACGAAGCGATGAAAATCCAGGTGCGCTAGTGACTCCAGCAGATTTGCCGTCCCCTGCGTGCAGGTGCGTAGCATCTCCAGGCGATCCGCCGTGCTGCTCGGGTGTCCTGACGCGGCGGCAAGGTGATAAATTACTTCCGGGCGCGTTTGACCCACAACTTTCTGCACCATGGCAAAGTCGTTCAAGTCCGCTTCGTGCAACGCGATCTGGTCCTGGATTTCCGAAAGACGCCACAGGTTGCTGGCGGCCCGACGAAGGGCGTGGACCTGAGCTCCCTCAGCAAGCAGCCGTCGGACCAAGTTTGCGCCAATAAAGCCTGTTGCTCCGGTTACCAGAACGCGGCAGTTTCTGAGATCTTTCATCGCTAGGTGATTTCCTAATGAGGTTTCAATTCACACTTCTCTAGGGGTTCATCATCTTTCTTCTTCCGCAGGTGTCCTGACCAGGAAGCGATGGCGGCCAGCAGTTCTGCTCGTTCTTCCTTGACCTTCTCCGGTGGCCGGTGGAAGGCTTCGCGTAGGGCAGATTGCATTCGTGGGACTTCCCGCCCAACATCGCGGCCTTGGATATCGGCATAAAACGATCGCCGCAAGAAGCTGAAATCACAACGCAGCCTGGCCATCTCTCCCATGAGCAACCGGCAGGGAATTGGATATCCGCGGTCGGGGAGGGTGAGACCTCCCACCCCAAAGGGAACCTGAAAGTGCCGTCGCACCCTTTCAACGGTTCCATCCGCTAGCGAGTCAAAAATGTTGTTGAGCCCTCGATCCAGGGCGAGGTCATTCAGGCCCACGAAAACCCGCGCGAGTGGCAGCTTGGCCAACTCCGCAGCGATTCGGGTGGCGGCAAGCGTCTCAATCAGGATCCCCGGGCCGCACCTTCCCGCCACCATCTCCAAAAACGACTTCACTTCATCCAGCGACTGGGCCATGGGGAGGAGAACCTCACTGGCGCCGGCCTCGATTGCCAAGTCGATCTCCTCTTGACTCGTGCTACTCAGAGCATTGATTCGACACAGGATGGGCGCCTCAGTCAGGCTACGAACCCGCCGCAGGTCGTCCACGCCATGCTCGTTGATTTGCGTGTCCGCAAACGACTGTCGCCTTTCCTTTCCCGCTCTTTCCCAGTCGACCACAACTCCCGTCACACCCGCCCGAATGGCTGCGGGGATAAAATCAGGGTCGGCCAGGAAAAGCCACAGCCCGAACGGGGAATTCGTTTTCATGCTTTGGTACACACCACCAGGATAGATGAACCCTAGGGCCAGGAGACATAGCGACCCGGTTTGGCCTCTTGAACATTCACCCACCTTAAGACGGCATTCAGGGCCGTGTGGGGCGCTTCTTCCATGTCGCGCATGCGCGCCTGACCCAAGGCTCATCGCGAGGTCCTAGTACCCACGCTTCTTATCCACCACGTTGAGCAGCGGCAGACCACTCACATAACGCCGAACATTCTCACAGAACAGATCGTACTTACGCTGCATTGAGCCCTCCGAGAGCGCGGAAGAATGCGAGGTGATGATCAGGTTGCCCGCCGTCCACAAGGGATCATGGGGCGGGAGCGGTTCTTGGTAGGCCACATCGAGGCCGGCCCCGGCGATCCATCCTTCCTCCAGCGCACGAATGAGCGCGGCCGTGTCCACCAGCTCGCCGCGCGAGACGTTGATGAAGTAGGCGGTCGGCTTCATGGCGCGGAAAATCGCCTCGTTAAACATACCTTCGGACAACGGCGTGTGCGGCGCTGCACTCATCAGCACATCCACCTGAGGCACCATCTTCGGAAGCCACTCGAGGGAATGCAGTTCGGCGACGAAGGATGGCTTCGGCAAGGGCTTGGGGTCTACGGCCAGGATCCTCATGTTGAAACCATAGTGCGCGCGGTAGGCGGTGTCCGTGCCGATGCCGCCCAATCCTACGATGCCCATTGTGAGTCCACTGACTTCTGTGAGCCCATCCAAGGGCTTCCAAACGTGCTCGCGAGTCTGTAGCGCGTAGTGATGCAGCTTTCGCGTGAGGGTCAGGAGCAGCCCGATGGCCGTCTCCGAGATGGTCGGCGAATAAATACGCTGCATGTTGGTGAGCACAATGGGACTGTCCACCAATTCCGGGTAAAGGATGTGTTCAACGCCCGCGGCGGTGTATTGAATCCAGCGCAGTTGGTGCGCGGCCTGAAGATCTTCACGGGAGAATCTGTCGAAAATCACGTGCGCGTCAGCAACTTCACTGCGGAACTGCTTCTGGGTTCGACATAACGTTAGATCGAGGTTGGGAGCATAGGCGCGCAGTTTCTCTTGATAGGCCGCCGGAATCCCATCCTTCGTCGCCAGCTTGACGCGCGCCAGACTGGCGGCTTTGCCGGGTTCGAGAAGTGGATAGGATTCAACGGTCACCGGCCACAGTGGCTCGGTGGCCGCCTCGCCCGTCACGGCGTGGGCCACCGCCGGAAGGGAAACCAGAGCTGCTCCTGTGGAGCCTGCGGCGACGTTGCGAAGAAAGCTCCGTCGCGAAAAACCATTTTCATGCATGGGAAACCTCCTCGGTGCGATACCGCATACTATACCATCGGCAGAGCCTTTCCGCACCCCCTCGCCGGATGCTCTGGCGTGCGGAGTCTGGCTGCTCACCCGCGACGCCCACGCTGCGTCGGAGCAAGTAGAGCGACGCCGCGGCCTTCGGCAACCAGCTATCATGCCCGCGCTTAAGACCGTGAATCCCTGGGGTCGCTGTGATATACTGTGAGGAAATGTGATTGAAGGGTGCTAAATGAAAACCTGCCCCACATGCCAGGGAAGCTACCCCAATAACTACGCCGTGTGCCCGCAGGATGGCTCGGCGCTTGAAGATGTTGGTATCTGGACCGAAGGGAGCGTAATCCGCGGGAAGTATCGCATTCTGAGCAAAGTGGGCCAGGGAGGAATGGGAGCGGTTTATAAGGCCTTGCACCTGGCATTCGACGAATTGCGCGCGCTCAAAGTGATCGTTCCGGAGATCCTGCACGACCAACTTTTCGTGAGGCGGTTTAGACAGGAGGCCGTAATCACTCGCAAGCTCCAGCATCCCAATGCCGTGCGGGTGGACGATATTGACGAAGCCGAGGACGGCCGGCCTTTCATCGTCATGGAGTTCATCCAGGGCAAGAGCCTGAAGAAACTCATTGAGGAAGAGGGACCACTGCGCGTACCCCGCGTTTGCTCGATTATCAAACAGGTTGCCTCGGCCCTGGACGCTGCCCACCGCCTTGGGATGGTGCATCGGGATATCAAGCCGGATAACATCGCGCTGATTGAAAGTCCGGAAGGTGAGCTAGTGAAGGTGCTTGATTTCGGTATTGCCAAGATGAAGGAGGCACGCCTTGGCGAGGCGTCAGGCATGACGCTAACAGGGATGGGAATGGTGATCGGCACGCCGCAATATATTTCCCCCGAGCAGGCGATGGGGAAGCGCGGAGACGAGCTCGATGGGCGCTCGGACCTTTATTCGCTCGGTGTGGTCATGTATGAGATGCTGACAGCCGATCTTCCCTTCAAAGCCGAAACTACCATGGGAATGCTGCTGGCCCACGTGCAGCAGCCGCCGAGGCCCATCCTCACACTCCGCCCGGAGCTGCAAATACCCGAGCCAATTGTCCGCTTGGCAATGCGCCTGCTCGAAAAAGACCCTGCCCAGCGCCCCCCGAGTGCCAAGGCTCTGATCGAAGAGGTCGAAGCTGCGGAGAAGGGAAATGCTCCTTCGGGCGCGAGGTGGGCCAAGCAACCAACCGAAGTCACATCGCGGGAGGAAATTCGAGCCGCACCCGAGGCGGTCCCTCCAGTCCCCGCTAAAGGCGAGGCCGCTGCTAGCAGTCTTGTTCCGGCCCCGCCTCCTCTTGTTCAACCTCAGGTTGTTACTCCTCGCACGCCGGCGCCGGTCGTATTACCGGCGCCGCAGCCAGAGAAACAATCCCGCTGGGGAATCTGGGTTGGGATTGCAATCCTGCTAGTAGGCCTGGGCGGAGGGGGCTGGTATATCCTGTCTCGGCGTTCATCCTCACTTAGCACAACTCCTGTTTCCACAACATCCGGCCAAGGAGGGGGGACATCGCAGCAGGCCTCGAGTCAGCCGCCCGCCATTGAGCAAAATCCGCCCGTTCCTGAGTCCCCAGAGGGGAAAACTCCCGGTGGCCAGGGGATTCAATCCGAAGCGGCGCGCACGGCTTCTGAAACTCCAACGAGTAATGTCAATATAGCCCCTATGGGGACAGCCGCTTCGGCAGTGGGGAAGTCCCCTGCGCCGCCGAAGTCTTCAGGCCCGCCCATTCTACTGATTGAGGCCACTCCGGGCGACGCGCGCGTCTATATCGATGATGAGACGGTGGGGACCACAAGCCCCGAGGGACGACTGAAAATCACCACCCTCTCGCCCGGCGCGCATCGCGTCCGGCTTGCGCACAGGAGCTTCCAGGATCATGAAGAAACGGTGCGATTGACTTCGGGAGAAACTACACTAGTTGCCTCGAATCTACAAGCATCGGCCGCAACAGTCACTAATCCAACGGCCACTGTCTCGGTTGCCCTGGGTTATTTGGGCGTTCGTGCCGTCGAACATCAGCCAGCCGGGAGCAGAGGGGTTGTAATCTTGGATACCGCACCTGGGGGACCTGCCGACAGGGCCGGGCTGAAGCCTAGCGATACAATTCTCAGCATCGGCGGCCAGCGAATAAGGACGCCGCAAGACCTTCAGGCCGCTATGGCTAGCCATAAGGCAGGAGAGACGGTAGAGGTCATCTGGTCCAGCGGCAACAGCGTGGTGACGAAGTCCATCCGGTTATCCGCCCGCGTAGCCGGCCCTCCTAGGTAGGAAAATGTCACCCGCCAGCCTGTGCCGCCCGCCGAGACATCCGGTCGTATGACCTTGGAGCGGCAAACGCGTCATTATTCCGCAATCTTTGGGAACAAACGCACAGGGGAAAGATGCTTGAACTCGATTCCGATCGCGCACTGCTGGTGGACCTCTACGAATTGACCATGGCGGCAGCGTACTTCGAGCAACATGTGGACTGCCGCGCAACTTTTGAACTCTTCGTCCGCCAGTTGCCCCCCGAGCGCGCTTACCTCGTGGCCGGTGGCATCGAAGACGCCGTGGATTACCTCGCGGCCTTGCGATTCACTCGAGAGCATGTGAACTTCGTTCGCAGCCTGCCTGTGTTTCGCAATGTTTCTTCCGAATTCTTCGAGTATCTTCGCGAGTTCCGCTTTGCCGGCGACGTTGAGGCGGTCGAGGAAGGCACACTCATCTTTGCGGAAGAGCCGCTCCTTCAGGTGACCGCGCCGATTCTGGAAGCACAAATTGTTGAGACCTACCTGCTCTCAATCACCAATTTTGAGACGCTGGTTGCCTCCAAGTCGGCTCGCGTAGTGCGGGCGGCGCGTGGCCGGGGCGTGCTCGAATTCGGCACGCGGCGGGCGCAGGGGCCTGAAGCCGGCGTTCGCGCCGCGCGCGCCGCGTACCTCGGCGGGTGTGTTGCGACCTCGAATGTTCTGGCGGGCTTTCGATACGGCATCCCGCTTGCAGGCACGGCAGCCCATTCTTGGACCCAGGCTTTCCCGACCGAACGCCAAAGCTTCGAGGCGCTCCTGGACACGTTCCCGGAGGATGCCATCCTGTTGATCGACACCTATGACCCAATTACAGGAGCGGAGACCGCGGCCACCCTCGGGCGGAAGATTGCCGGCGTACGCATCGATAGCGGTGACCTCCTCGCAACGAGCCGCCGGGTTCGGGAAATCCTGGACCGTCACGGCCTGCGTGAGGCGAAGATCGTGGCCAGCGGGGATTTGAACGAGTACAAGGTGGAAGCCTTGCTTTCCCAAGGAGCTCCCATCGACCTCTTCGGCGTGGGGACCGATCTCGCCACCTCGCGCGACGTCCCCGCGCTCAGCGTGGTCTACAAGCTGGTTGAGATCGAACACAACGGGCAGGTGGATTACAAGAGCAAATTCAGCGAAGAGAAAGTCTATTCGCCGGGTCGGAAGCAGGTCTTCCGGTTCTCGGCTGGCGCTCATTATCATCATGATCTGATCGCACGCTCCTGCGAAGAACCTTCGGAGGGCACACCGCTGCTCCACCCCGTGATGCGCAATGGCAGGAGGCTCAGGTCCCGGCCATGCCTCCAAGACGCGAGGACTAATGTCCTTACGAATCTTGACCGCTTGCCGGAACCTTACCACGCTCTGCGGAACGCGCCTGGTTATCCCGTAGCCAAGAGCGAGGCGCTCCAGCGCCTCCTGGAGGAGGTTCGCGAGTAGACCTTCGGGGCGAGCAGTAGGCAGTAAGCAGTAGGCAGTAGGCAGAAAAGCACGGACCAGGGGCTGAGGGCGCAAGAGAATAGAGTGATTGATTCATTGACTCATCGAGTCATTGAATCATTGAAAAGCAGTGGCGGGAACTGGGACAATTCTGAATTCTGATTTCTAGTTTCTGATTTTTCTTTTCGCTTGTCACTCGTCGCTGCTCAAGGGGTGAGAGAATGAGTGAACCGACCAAGTCTGACCGCTTGGTATTCCTTGATGTCGATACGCAGGTGGACTTCATGTCTCCGAGGGGAAGGCTTTATGTGCCCCATGCGGAGGAGATCATCCCTAACCTGGCGAAATTGATGTTGTGGGCGCGCGACCACAGAATCCCCATCATTTCCTCGGCCGACACGCACGCGCCGGATGACCCGGAGTTCGCCCAATGGCCTCCTCACTGCGTGGTGGGGACACCCGGCCAGCGCCGCATTGCTGAGACGTTCTTCCCTGACGCCGTGGTGGTGGAAGACCGTCCGGGCGCCTTTCAGGCCTCCCAAGAATGGGTCGGACAGCTCATCGTGGAGAAGCCCGTGTACGACGTCTCCACGAACGTCAATTTCGATGCCATCCTGGCTTCCCTTGGCCAGCCGCATTTCGTCGTGTTTGGCGTGGCCACCGAATACTGTGTACTGTCGGATGTCCTGGCACTGCGCAAGCGCAACCTGCCCGTGGCTCTCGTTCGGGATGCCATCAAACCCATCACCGAAGAGGGGGGGCGGAAGGCCATTGAGGAGATGGTCGCTGAAGGGGTCCAGTTAGTCACGACCGCGGCCGTTTGTAGTCCAGGGTTTCAAGATGCCGGCGGGTGAGGAGATTGATTCTCGACGGCGGGTAGTGTGCGGTGAGAAGATGGCCCCGCCACCGTACTTCTGACTGGATCATGCCATTAAATAAACTGGAGGCAAATGTGGTCAAAGCAAAACTGATGGTGGCTCTGCGAGACCCGGAGTCGGTCGAGAGTCTCGTGACCCTGGCGGTCCATCTATCGAACGGCATGGATGCTGAACTTGTTGTTCTGCACGTGGTTGAAGTGCCGCCAGCAACGCCCCTCGAGGCAGAGGATGAGGTTTTGGACCACGAGGGAAAAGAGATCCTAGCGGCTGCAAGACGGGTTGCGGAGAGATCTTCCAAGGAGATATCCACTGAACTGCTGCGGGCACGTGAGGCGGGAGAAGCCATAGCGGGCGAGGCCAAGGACCGGGGCACGGAATTGCTCATCATGGGATATCACCGACCCCATCCACATGCCTTGGGCGAACTTCTGCTGGGGAGCACCGTGCAATATGTTGCCCATCACGCACCGTGCCGAGTGCTCATTCAGATTCCACCACCCAAGCCGCGCTAGGTGAATCTGAACGCAGTATTGGCCCGGGAAAGAAGGGGGCTGGGGGCATAAGAGCATTGGGCGATTGATTCATTGAACCATCGAACCATTGAAAAGCAGCGCCGAGGGCTGGGGCAATTTTGGACTTTGAATTGCCTTCTTCCTTCTCGCCACTGCCGCCTGCCTTTTGCCATCTGCCCACTTTCTGATTTCTGCCCTGTATTCGTCACTCCTTGCTGTTCTCTCGCCTGCTGTCCGTTGTCAGTTGAAAGGTCAGGGCCTGGGAGACAAGAGGATTGAGTGATCAGTTCACTGAGTGATTTAGGTGGAATCGTTTTATGAGTCGTTGGCTGAGCCTAAAGAAATCCATTGGGTCCAGAATGCGGATCATTTCTTCGCGGGGAAGCTTGAGGAAGTTCAGCGCGTTATCCGTGAATTCCTGACCTTAATGTGGATGTCCGGTCTGATCCACTGCCGTTCTAATTCTTCGGATTGGCCTCTATTTTCCCGACGAATTCACGCTCATAGTATTCCTTGCTGTCGGCCTGCTTTTGGGCGGTGAGGGCAGCGATTTCGTCGTAATTCATCTCCAACACATTTACGACGTTGGAATCCAGACAATTCCTATCCCGCCCGCTCCTTAGAATGGGGAGAACCTCATCCCTTGTCATACCCTTCCTGTACGGCCTGTCCTCGGCCAATGCAGTGAACATATCCGCTACGGCTAATATTCTTGAGTTCACGTCAAGCCTCTTTGCATCCACGTGGAAAGGGTAGCCCGTTCCGTCCAGTTTCTCGTGATGGAAAGCTGCCCACTCGGCAATATTCCGTATTCCCCCGACGGTCGCCAAGACATGGTAGGTGAAATAGGTATGTTGTTGCATGAGGGCAAATTCCTCTTGTGTCAGCTTGCCCGGCTTGTTGAGAATACTGTTGGGGATCACCAATTTGCCCAGGTCGTGCAAATTCCCTGTGATTTCCATAAGTTCAATTTCCATTTCTGTGAGACCAAAAAGACGCGAAAGCGTGGAAGCAGAGGCAGCCACGCCGGAAGAATGTGTGGCTGTGAACCTAGACCTGAAATCAATCATGTTACGGAACAGTTCGGAAATGACTCTCAATTGGTCGAGATCGAGATCTATTCTTCGCCCGGGTCCGTGGTGCAGGAGAAGCGAATAGACCCTCGGCGAAACCAGATCGAGCCAGAAATCCTCCCGCTTCGATACCATCCTGAACATGTCAACTACTTCGCCATGAACGACTGTTCCGGAGAGCGAACCGATTCGGGCAATGATATCTTGGTTCTGATGCAGAATATACCGCCGCCGGTCAATCGCTCGTTCCAAGAAATCGGCGACAAGAAGCATTTGAGACTGGAGAACCACAGATGTATCAATCGGCGCTTGCCAGTCTTGCCATTTCCTATGGTGGAATCTGACAATTCGGGCACAAGGCTCAAAAATCGGCACTTCCTTAAGCAGCGCTTCGCCAATCAAGCAATGAGGCTCAGGGTCAAGCACCTCTGTCCGATGAATATCAATCTTCTCCTCAAGCGACAGGGCACCGACGTCGTGGAGCAACGATGCGATGAAGAGATTCTCCACGTCGCCAGCAGGCAGTTTGGCGACCTTGGCTAGCTCCCAGGCTACATAAGCTGTCCTTAATTGATGCTGGGAAAGTTCAGGGCTTGCCAAATCCATCGCGTCGGAAAGAGAAAGCACCAAATTCAAAAGGTCGACCGAGATACCCTCGTACACATTCACCCCCCGGATTACACGTAGACGACCTAATCGGAAATCGTGAACGTGGATGAAGCGGTCTGCCGCGCTCACGAGGATGCGAAGCTCAGCGTTCTTGACGTGTGCCGATTATGGCATTCTCGACATCAGCTTGATCATCTCGCCATCCACAGCGAACCTGCCGTACCCGTGATGGTGGATGGTCTTCGGATCCTCTTGCGCCGGATCGGTCCATGCCTTGAGCACTTCAAGCCGGAATTTCCTTTTTGGCCTTCCGGCCTGCTCCGCTATCCCTCGCTTGTTACAAAACCGTACCACCGCCCGGCCGGCCGTCTCCAGGTTGGTCACGATGAATCCGACTCGGGGGAACAACTCCCCAAATTTAATCATTGGGAAGCGGTGCCAAGGACCGGGGCGCGGAGTTGCTCATCATGGGATATCACCGACCCCATCCACATGCCTTGGGCGAACTTCTGCTGGGGAGCACCGTGCAATATGTTGCCCATCACGCACCGTGCCGAGTGCTCATTCAGATTCCACCACCCAAGCCGCGCTAGGTGAATCTCAACTCAGATGAGCAATGGCATGTCGCCATCGACGATATAAGCTTCGGTTTCCAGTGGTGGCTCGGCGATGGTCTGTTGGTTCATGTCCTGTTTGCACGCCAGCATCGTTCCCACGGCGAGGGAACTGAGTAACAAGACTCCCGGTTGGCACATTGCCCACTGCAGCACTTGCTGCGGGCTAAGGGGCTCATCCTGAATCTTCGATGGCTCCGGTTGGTTATTCGACATAGCACACCACCTTCTCGATTCGTTTATCGGCATATCCCGCCCAAGCTTGAGCGCTGAATCGCCTGAAATCGACAGGGCTGGACCGTCGGTTTGTGGCTTGACTCTACGAGCCGGAGATGGCGTAGAATAGCTGAGGGTTCTTAGTGTCACTGGACTTTTGTGGTGGCTCTTTGCCATCGCTGCGCCGCGCCCGAGCGGCCCGTAACTGCCCTCCTTCGAGGTTCCTATGGTGATCGCATCCCAGCTCCGTCCAGGAACGGTTCTGAAGATAAATAATGACCTCTTCAAGGTGATCGACGCGCAGTATCACATCGGACAAGGCAAGATGCCCGGCAGCGTCCATACGAAACTGCGCCATGTTCTAAAGGGCACGTTCAAAGAGTTGCGCTTCCGGCCGGAGGAGCGGCTGGAGGAAACCCAACTTGAGAAGCACGAGATGGAATTCCTTTACAGCGACGCTGATTCGGCGACCTTCATGAATCCAAGAACTTATGACCAGGTTTCCATCCCGCTCGAGGCCATCGGCGCGGCGGCGACATTTCTCCAGCCTGAGGTGAAAGTGCCGGTGGAGTTCTACGAAGGGCAGCCGGTCAGCATCGTCTTCCCGGAGATGGTCGAGGTGAAGATCCAGACGACCGCGCAGCCAGTCCACCAGCAACAGGACAACACCTACAAATCCGCTACCCTGGAAAATGGCATGGAACTGATGGTTCCACACTTCATCAAACCTGGGGAGACGATACGCGTCGAGGCGGCTACGGGCAAGTACGTGGACCGCGTGCGAGCCGATACGAAGAGGTTCTAGTAGTGACGAGGGAGAAGAGCAAAATAGAAACTGGAAATTGGGAAATAGAAACTGGAAAATGGAAACTGGAAAGCGGAAACTGGTATCTTGGTTTTCCCCACCTACCACCTGCGACCTACCACCTACCACGTAATGCAATTGTTCTCTGGCAAACATCGCCTGAGCTTGCTAAGATAGATCTTACATTTCAGTAAAATCATGGACACGCCAGCCCTGAACGTCTCTGCCAGACCGCACTTCCAGCTCAAAGTGCGTCCGGCCGAATTGCAGGACGCATCCGACATTGCCCGCATCTATCTACAGGCGACGCAAGACAACCTTGCTACCTTTGAGAACTTCCTCGCTACGCCCGAAGAGCGAACGCGCTGGGTGAATGAACATGGGGGGAAGTATCCTCTCCTGGTGGCGGAGTTGAATGGTTGGATTCTCGGCTGGGCAGCGCTCAGTCCATACCTCGTCCGTCCCCGCATGGACGGAATCGCTGAACTCCTGATCTACATTGACCGTGACTACCGGCGGCATGGCGTGGGGCGGGAAATAATGCGCGCGGTCCTGGCACTCGCCGAGGCCGTTGGCCACTTCAAGCTGGTGGGCCGATTCCTGGCGCACAATGATGCCGGGCGGACGCTCTGCCGCATGACGGGCTGGCGCGAGGTGGGAGTGCACTTGAAACACACCAAGCTGGAGGGGCGCTGGCACGACGTGGTGGTGGTTGAGTATCTAATCCCCGCGAACCTGAAGTGACGGCAGTAGGTGGTAGGTCGTATGTGGTAGGTGGTAGGTGGGGAAAAACCAAGATACCAGTTTCCGCTTTCCATTTTCCAGTTTCTGCCTTCTTGCTTGTCCTCGAGAAGGTGGCAGGCATGGAGGGACTCGAACCCCCGACCCACGGATGAGAAGACCGATGTAAGCAGTTTTCAACAGCTTAAACCCGAATTCGCAAGTTAGCGTGAGCGCGATGTGCATCTTGTAGGGGCACAGCGCGCTGTGCCCCTACGCGTGACCCCGCACCATTTTGTTCCTCCGGTATCTGCGTCGAACGGGCATCGAATCAAGTGATTGGGCTCGAACGGTGGCCGCCAACTTTGGAATTCGGGTTAAATCATTGAATTTACAGGACCGCTGAACCCAACTTGTGTCACAGATAAGGCCCTATTTGCGCTTATCTGTGACGCTAACTGTGACGCCGTTTTCCTATTCTACTTCCCCAATTCCCACCGGAAACCATCCCAGAAATCCGCCCCGCCAAGTTGACCAATGAAGAGCGGCGGTGGATTTGGGAGCATCGTGAGGTGCTGGCGGGTCAGATCGCCGAAGTGAGAGCTTTGACGGTCAATGAGAGCGAAGCAATCCGCGTGTTCGTGCGGTTTCACCCATCCAAGTCCGAGCAGGGACTTCTGCTGTACAACGAAAGCCTGGCTGGGTCGACGGACCCGGACAAGAGTCGGCAGATGATGTTTCGGCTGAAGAGTTCAGCCGGATGGCGGAGGTAAGCTGAGTGAAAACCTGAACCTCTTCACGCCCCGCGACCTCGCATTACGTCGTTTGACCCCCGAGAAAAGGGGCTCTACGGCCCTAGATTCGTTCGCGAAGCCGCAGTCGGTACCTTCCTACTAAACGGCCGACAGCAAATGCCGTCGGCCGCGAGAGTTTCGAGTTATGACGGAATCTACCTGCGCCCACCACCATGGGAACCGCCTCTGCCTCCGCCTCCACCGTGGCCATGTCCGCCTCCACCGTAGGCATGTCCGCCTCCACCGAAGCTACGTCCGCCTCCACCGTGGCCATGTCCGCCTCTACCGAAGCTATGTCCGCCTCCGCCGTAGGCGTGTCCGCCTCCGCCGTAGGCGTGTCCGCCTCCACCGAAGCTACGTCCGCCTCCACCGTAGGCATGTCCACCGCCACCGAAGGCACGTCCACCTCCGCCGGCGTAACCGTTACCGAACCCACCGCGAAATCCTCCGTGCCCGGAAAAGGCCTGCCAGCCTCCGTAGTAGCCCCGTCCGCCAAAGCCACGTCCCCCATAGAAGCCGCGCCCACCCCAGCCCCACGGCCCGACACCAATAAAGACTCCGCCCAAGAACCAGCTAGGTCCGTAGTAGCCGTAGGGGGTGCATGCGTAGGGGTAATAGGGGTGGTAGCCGTACGGGCACGCCGGAGGCGGCCCCGGAGCCACGTAGCCCTGAGCCGGATTCGCATAGCCCTGATCCCCATAGCCCTGATCCGGATTCGCATAACCCTGATCCCTATAGCCCTGATCCACCTGCGGTCCAGCTTGGGAATTTGCAAACGGTGCAACCAACAAGCCTATTCCCAATAATGTTAAGACTTTTACGTTTTGCATTTGATGCCTCCCTCGAGCCCTGTTCTTGCCAAACCGCAACCACAATAATGGCGGCAATCGGCCTGCCAAACCACATGGCTCGGAAGGTCGTGATTTCATTAGGTTAGGGACAGAGCGGCCAAGCCCCAGCATGGCCCAAGGCCCACATGGTGGTGGTTTCCGGGCAGGGTGGTGGTTTTCGGCCTAGCCGCCGGGAGGGATAAAGGGGTGCGGGAATACGGGGTGGTGGATTCGAGACGCGAGCCTGGTGATGCCTAGCCCTCTCCCGGGTGACCAAATCTGGGACTTGGTCCTTCCCGAGTGGCCCATCGGTTTCCTGCGGCAGACCGGGATGGGCAACGACAGCACGAAACAGAATCAAGATGATGAGGATGCGGAGTTTCATAGTTTACGTGCGGTTGTCTTCGACAGCCGTGACAGCTATTGCGCCAGCCCCGAAGAAATCTGCGATCACCGGCTTTGGAGCCGCAGCTTGTGGCCGGGGTTACACCCTGAAATACCACCCTGCGCCGTTCGGTCCGAACATCATTTTGGAAGGAGGAATCCCCATGATCATTGGCGTCACGCACGACCATGACGGCCGTGTCGTCCAGCGGCTGTCCGTATCCACCAAGGTCTCCATCGGGCTACCACCTAATGGAGATCGCAACTATCCCACCAAGCTCGATCACTTCGTTTTCCTGCGAAAGAAGAAGTCGGCCAACCGGGTTGGGTGGGAAGTCGACCCGGAACTGACCAAGCACTACGGAGACGACTGCCGCGAACTCCACATTATGTTGATCGACGATGACATCGAGAACGTCTTTCCGAGTTCCTACGCTTGGTGGACGGCCACCGAGCGGAAGTGCTGGGGTGATGGCACCTCGGCCACTCGGCGCACGCCTGAGAAGCCTGGCGGCCAGCCTTGGACCACCTGCGGCAGCGGTTGTCCTGAGCTTTCGAGTGGGCAGTGCAAACCCGGTGGAGACCTACGCTTCGTGTTGGCGGACTTCCCGCGGCTGGGGAGTGTCTGCCGCACCCACACGTGCTCTTACCGATCCATTCGCCAGATCCACTCCGCCTTGCAGGAGATCCAGACCTTCACGGGTGGTCGGCTGGCCGGGATCACCGCCAAGCTGACGGTTCGCCCGGAGGAGGCCACGTACTTCGACCGCAAGGAGAAGAGGAAGAAGACTTCATCCATCTGGGCGCTGAGTCTCGAGGTGGAAGGCGACGACATGCGGAAGCTTATCGCTAACCTGACTGAGAACGCCCGGCTGTTCGCTGAGACTCGAAAGCTGCTCGGGTCGGGCGGCAAGGTCTTGGAGGTCGTTGAGGACGAGCAAGAGCAGGCGCCGGAGATCGCAGCGGAATTCTATCCTTCGACGCTGAATGGCTCGTCGTCCGGAGAGGGGCTCGGGGCCGTTTCTTCAACGGAGACCGCACCAAGCGGTGCTGTATCGAACCCGACGAACAAGACTCTGCCCCCTGGAAACTGTACCTCAGTCTCTGGTGGGAACGGATCTGGAAAGGCCGGCACCGATCGGATGACTTCAGCTCCCGTGCCCAACTATGGCAATGGGTCAGGGGCAGGTTTGGAGTTCAACCAGCTCCGGAACGAGTTCCTGACAGCTGCACGGCGCGTAGCCACGACCAAGAAGCAAGCCATCGGCGAAGTGGTTGAATGGGCAAGCGGAGGGACTTTCAAGTACGGTGATGTCGGCCGCATGACGGAGGCTGATATCCCGAAGCTTCGGGCGGCCAGGGAACTCATGGCGTCAGCCCTCGCTGGCGCACTTCGTTGAGCAGTGCACCCAGGTTCTCGCAGATAATCGACTGGGAAACTGTAGGTCTGATTGCTCCTTCCCACGTCTGGTCGGCTACCTGTTAAATGAGCAATTACAGGGTAAGCTCCTTTCAGCTTACAAGATCAGCCAGGCTTGTCCGGGCGTAACAGGTCCGCGCTTGCTCGTATAGTACAATTCGTGTGGCGGAGAGCTAAAGAAATCTAGCCCGGGCGAATTCTCGGGAGGAGTTTATGATTTGGATGACAAAACGGTTTGCATATGCTTTTGCCGGTGCGCTTCTGGTAGTTACCGCATGCGGCGCCCAGCAGGTCTCAACCAGCCACCAGGACTGCGCCGCACCTTCATACTTCGGCCTCTGCGATCCTTACGTGCCCGGCACGATAATCCGCAGGCTCCCTGACATGAAAGCGATCACTGTGATCAACACTTGGCCTGACGGTCCCGCTGAAAAGTCCGGGATTTGCCCGGGCGACCAGATCATCGCAGTCAATGGAATCCCTGTCCCCGGTCACACCTGGGACGAAATGCTGAAACAGCTTGTCTCGCCCTCCCCCTCCCCTATCGTTCTGAAGGTGGCACGCGGAAAACAAGAGATGGACTTTCAATTCGACCGGGCGAGGGAGTCCACCCTCGCCCAATTGAGCCATGAGAAATTCGTGCTGGGGCGGGTACTAATGGACGGCCTGGGACCATCCATAATACCTGCCGATGAGACGCCCGAAGAGGCGGAGGCACTTGCACCCTTCTGCGACGGCGTGGATCGCCGCGTTGGCTTCAAGTTTATTGGCGACATGGACGTCCCTGAAAGTGCCCCCGAGGAACAGATCAGAAAGCTTCGGGCGACTAGATTCGTAGGTCCTGAGCATGAGAGGTGGGTAGGACAAACGCGCATGGCGCGCGGTGAGAATTCCTATAGCACCGGGTTCAATGCCGTGCTCCTCAAGAACCCAGAAGAGGTCCTGGTCGATCTCGTTCTCCCCGATTCGCCAGCCCACCGCGCTGGCCTGTTTCCGGGTGACCAGATCTTGGAGGTCAACGGCCATCCGGTTTCCGGCCTCGATGGGGGTCAACTGTCGGACCTCATCTTGAAGCCGGACGAATCACGGGAAGTCATTCTTAAGCTCCGGCGCGGTCTGTCCACCGTCAGCCCCAAGATTCGGACGCAGAGGATCAAGGAGATCAATGACGCGACTCCTTATCAAAGCTTGGGCGGCTACCCAGACCAAACGAAGCCTGACACTCTTATTCTGGGCTTCGTTCTCTTATATGCGGAGAACCCACGCGAGGCGATGGTGGACGAGGTCGATTACCCATCGCCGGCCTTCGACGCTGGCCTCCACGTTGGAGACCGAATTCTGGCAGTGAATGCTGTGCCGGTTGAACAAATCAACCGGCAGCAACTCGGTGAGATGCTGCAACCCAAAGGGGACTCTGAATTGAGGCTCGAGGTCTCGCGACTGGGCAAGAAACAGTCGTTTCAGATCAAACCTGTGACCTACGCTCAAGCCGAGGCGAAAATCGGAAGAAAAATCACCAAGAAAGGTCCGGTGCCCGAGCACTGCCCCGAAAGCTGATTCGTTCTGGTTCGAGCGAGGTGTGCCTGACTCGGGGGTCAAAACCGGCGCTTCAAAGGCGTAGGGGTGGCGCTGCGGCGACCACTTCTGACTGTGGGCATTTTCTCTAGGTTTACGAACCCACGGTCAACTCTGATTGCGAATTGACCGTGGCTTGTAGCTTCCCACTTTGCGCAACTCGATCACCAAGCGCAAGGCGTCGTTAACGGCTCTTTCAATGCGAAAGGCCTTTCGGACATCGGGATTCATGAGAACGAGATTCGTACCTGCGTCGTAGCACTTCACGTACTTGCTGCGTACCCCTCCTTGCCTGTCGCCAACAGTTCTGGAAAGACTTCCAGTTCAAGGATCATCCGAGACGATAGGGCCAGACACCCGCTTGTTCATCCCCGCCGTGTAACGTAATGAGCATTTAGTTCGCGCCCACGGCCTGACCGGTCCATGTGACAGAAAAGCCTCATCATTTCACCATCAACATGAAGTAGCGGTGCCGCCCACATGACTTCAGGGAGGAGAGAATGCGGAAGCTTCGCGTTAAGGCGCCCGCCAGCCTAGTTGTGGACTACTTTCGCCTCTTCGTTAACCGCCGGGCCTACACCCTCCAGTCCAATCGGCCGCACCTGGAAAGTGCCCGGCATTACTACTACCGTCCCAAGGACAAGAAAACCGGCCAGGGACTCAGCCTGACACCCGACACAATCCGCCGCCCCCTGGAAGGCGAAATCACTATCGGCCTCTACGCCATCAACGCCGCAACCGAGTGCTCGAAGTGGGTGGCCATCGACGCGGACTATGAGGATGCGCTCGCGGATCTCCTCAAGCTCAGCTTCTACCTCAGGCAGGATGGGGTGGAGTCGGCTCTTGAGAAGAGTCATCGGGGCGGACATCTCTGGATATTCCTGGCGGAGCCGCTCCCAGCGCGGGACTGCCGGATCCACGTTTGCGGTCTTGCCCTCCGGCTGGGCATCCCGGTCAAGGGAGGCAGGCGGCGGGAAGGAATCGAGGTCTTCCCCAAGCACGATGCGTTGAAGCCCGGCAGGTACGGCAATGCCATCCGTGGACCGTTGGGCATTCACCGGGGCGCAGCTCAGCGCTTCTGGTTTGACGGTGCTGATGAAGATCTTGAGAAGCAGATGGGCTACCTGAATTCGCTTCCCAAGATGACCGGTGACCAGCTTGCCCGATTGATTGCCGGGAAGGCCATCCCACCTCAGCTCGCTCCACCAGAGCCGAAGGCTGAACCGGAGATGAGGAGACACGTGTGTGGGCCAGAATTCCGGATCCTCGAGCACATCCACACCAAGCTCCGCACAGTGGGGCACAACAATATCACCCGCTGCCCATCCTGCGCGGAAGAGGGGCACGACCGCAGTGGAGATAACCTCTCGATTTCGATCGAGGACCCACGAAAGTACATCTGCTGGGCTGGCTGCACAAGGGACATGATTCGGGCGGCAGTGGGCTGCCCGCGGCCAGTTCCGCGTGATTGTGACTTGAACGAACAAATGGCACGAATGGAATCATAAAGTGGCCGCCGTGACCCTCAAAACCCGCTTTCCCCCCGTGCCCCCGGGCTGCGGGAATCCCCTTTGAATCATAATGTGGCCGGAAGTCTGGATTTCAATCGTATCCTGGCCGAGAGTACAGAATTTCGGCTATCGTTTGACGGTACTCTCGGTTCTACCTGAGCGTGACTAAATCCTGCGGCGTTACTCGCGTGTAACCATCTCGCCGGGTGCACATGCATAGTAATCGGCCAGGCCCGCGCTATTCCTGCCGCAACGCCATTGCTGGATCAATCCGCATCGACTTCCGCGCCGGCACATAGCGGCTACGAATGCTAGGCTGGCAAGCAGCAGCGGCGCGCCCACCAGCAGTGCCGGATCGAAGGCTTTCACACTGGCCACGGAGAAGAAGAAGCCGGACGTCAGGCGCAGTCCGGCCCAAGTTAGAGCCATCCCGATGAGCGTGCCCGCCCTCACCGGGACGGTGCCTTCCTTCATGGCCAGTCCAACCACGTCGCTCTTCTGAGCGCCGAGCGCCATGCGAATGCCGATCTCGTGGCCGCGCGGCGTCGACCTCACTCCGTGAAGAAGCGGGTCAGGGTTTGTTCGGTCCGATTCTCGCCCACCCCAAGCAGAGCCCCACGTTCCAAGTCATAGACGCCCGTCAGGTCTTGATGCCCTTGGCGACGACTCACCCCATCGACGCCCAGGACATGCCTATGCCGGCGCCGACGGCGTCCCGACACGTCGGCCACCACGCGACGCACGATGCCGGCCACGCTCTTCCAGTCCAGCCGGAAGTGGCGAGCCGTCTGCCCCCCGCTCAATTGCCAGGCCAGATCTGTCACGGCTCGGGCCTGAGCGGTGGTGACGCGCGCCCAAGCCCCGCCGAAGGCACCGGTTCCCATCTCACGCCGCTGCCCGGACAGCGAACCCGCCGAGGTTGATAGAGCAGAACCACTGGCCTTCCCCACATCGAGAGATGTTACCAATCTCGGGGCGCGTCCACGTGGTTAGTCCTGGCGCAGGGCTCGCCACACCCTCGGCAGCGCAGGCGTCGGCGCCTCAGGCGGTCGATCCGAATGTCCATCCTGTTCCGCGACGGTTACGCGATTGGCTCTCAATCGGAGCAATTTCCTGCCAGAGGTGTCCACCAGCACCTCTTTTCCTGCCCTGCCGCCGTTTTACCACAACAACACAGGGGAGCCGGTTCGAGGCGCTCGTTGATTTCACGTTGCTCCCTCTCAACTCGTTGAGCTCAAAGGTCCGTCACCCCCATCACAATGTTAGGAGACGAGCCGAGAATGTTGGCCCGCGCCATGGACCGCGCTTTCGATTTCCAGCCGCGACGACCGTCGGATTGACGAGCCGAGTGTCAACACAGCCTGCATTTCCGGGTTTCGAAGGTTATGTTTCCGGGAGGTGCGACGAGCTGGGCACGGAGAGTTTGTGCGGCTTGCCAAGGCTCTGCACGTGGACAGACGATACTCGTCCCTCGGGTCGTCGGCACTTTGTGACCATCGACGGAGCACAGGCAGTTGACTGCCGAACTTTGAGTTGAGCGTGAAGCCTGATTTTGATGGGGCCATCGATTCTCTTCGACTTGATTCTGTCGAAGAGAATCTTCGCACCTTGATAGCCCATCTGGTAGGCAGGCTGTGCCACTGAGGTGAGTGGGGGTGAAAGGACTTCGCTTAAGGGCAGGTCGTCGAAGGTTGCAAGAGCAACATCCTCGGGGCATCGGAGACCAAGGTCGGCAACCGCCCGCAACGCGCCGATTGCCATCAATCCGTTCGACACGAAGAGTGCTGTAGGGCGGCCGGAGCCACTTAGGAGTTCCGAAGCCAACTTGTACCCACTCTCCATCCGAAAGTCACCCTCTCTGACCAACTCCGGATCAACGCTTAGACCGTGAGCCTGCAAGGCTTGCCGGTAGCCTCGTAGGCGTCCCCGCGCGGTCGCCAGCAGCATAGAGCCTGTGAGAATACCTATGCGCCGGTGCCTCATCTCTAGCAAGTGTTCCACGCACTCTCGGGCCGCCCTGACATTGTCGACCGTAACCGAATCAACGGTGACGCCACGTGGCACGCGGTCGAGACAAACCACGGGCGTACCCCTGGCGATGGTTTCGGCGATGTGCGAAGAAGCCCCGCGCATCGGAGCGACCACAAGCAAGATTCCATCCACCCGCCTACCCCTTAGGACCCCCAAGACGTGCTTTTCACGCTCGATACGGTCATCCGTATTGAAGGTCAACAGCAGATACCCTTCAGCCAACGCCGCCTCCTCCGCACCACGCACTAGCTGTGCAAAGAACGGGTTGGTAATGTCGGAGACGACGAGCCCGAGCATGTGGGTGCGGCGCAATTTGAGGCTGCGTGCGACGTCACTCGGCTGGTAGCCGAGGTCTCGAATCGCTGCGAGGACCAATTCACGCCGCGCGGGGCTCACGGGCACCGCGCCATTGATGACGTTCGAAGCCGTGCCCACGGAGACGCCGGCTCGCTTTGCAACCTCTTTAATCGTCGTCATTTACACTACCAATCTAATGCTTATCCGGTTGTTTAAGCAAACCACTATATGTAGTGGTTTACTAGAATGAGCGAAAATCGCGGAAAATTACTTGTTCAATCTATAAACAAGGAGGCAAGGTGAAAC
>Ga0208457_1000573_pt1 | contig 35402 bp, 32 predicted proteins | sample June2015DPH_10_1_FD_185513 | JGI IMG/M metagenome (GOLD analysis project Ga0208457, IMG submission 185513) | Peatland microbial communities from SPRUCE experiment site at the Marcell Experimental Forest, Minnesota, USA - June2015DPH_10_150... | ecosystem: Environmental > Terrestrial > Soil >... | reverse complement strand
AGGCGTTTCTGGGCGACGCGCCCAAAGTGCCGTTCACCGTGGACCGGTTTTTCAGTTGGCGGAAGTATCTCGATTACGCGGGCGGTCCGTGCACCGATCTTTTCCCGCACGTCCTGACGCCGTTCATCAGCCTGCTGGGGCTCAAGTTTCCGTCCCTGGTCACGGGTTCCGGCGGCATTTACAAATTCGACACCTACGATCGCGAAGTGCCGGACACGTTCAACATGTGCGTGGAATATCCGCAGCGGCTCTCGATCGCCCTGGTCTGCACGCTGGCGAACGAGTATCCGACCGAGCCGGCGATCCGCGGCGACGAGGGCACCATCACGTTCCAGGGGCCGGCGTTCGAAGGCGGATTCGACAGCGTCACGCTAATCCCGCGCCAGGGCGAACGCCAGGTCATCCCCGGCTCCAAACCCAACACGACGCTGCTGCACTGGCAGAACTTCCTCGAATGTGTCCGCAGCCGCGCCAAACCGGTGAGCGATGTTGAATTCGGCTTCCACGTCCAGGCGGCGATGAACATGGCGATGCTGGCTTATTTGAAGAAGAAGGTCACCACCTTTGACGAGGCCGCCCAACAAATCGTGATCTGACGCCGGGCCACGCTTCTGTCGGCGTTCAGCGGGTGCGGGGCTGGCCGGCGCGCCGCACGCGCAGCGAAAAACCGTGGCCGTTCTCGAACGGCTCGACCGTCGCCTCGACCTCGAGCACGGGATGGCGCACCGCGGCCAGTCCGTAGCTGCGATAGGTGGCCGCGAACAACTCCGTTTCCACCAGGCCCGTCCAGTCGGCTAGCGTGAGAAATTTCATCGGCTCGCCGGTGATCTGGTGGTGGGTGCGCTGCTCGACGACGAGGCCGCAGGTCACGACCTGCTCACCGATGTGCCGGCCCAGCCGGGCCACGGGACAATAGGTGTCCCACGCAATACTGGAATGCAGTTCGAGCGGGTGGCCGCTCGCCGGAAAGCCGAGCAGTTCCGCCTCCCACAGGAGCCGCTGGTGGCGGGTGGGCTCGACCAGTTCCCCTGGCGGAACACGCGCGGTGTCATCGCCGACTTGCGCTATTTCCCGCAGCCAGCCCTGGCCGGCCTCCGCCGCCGCACCGGACGCCTGGCCCAGTTGCTGCACTTCCCAAAACTGCGCCGTGCGGCTCCGCCCGAAGCCATCGAACGCCCCGACGCGCAGCAGGGACTCCATTTCCTCGCGGCCGGGCGCGACGCGCCGGTGGAAATCCGCCAGGGACGCAAAGTCGCCGCGACCGTGTTCCTCCAGCAGGCGTTCGCGGGTGCGGGCCGTCAGTCCGTTGAGACGCGTCAGCGGGACGCGGATGGCGCCGCCTTCGACGGTGAACTGCGGCCCGGGCTGGTTGACCGTGGGCGGCCGTAGCGGGATGCCGAGCCGGTGGCATTCGAGAACGTAAACCAGGGGATGATAGAAACCTTTGCCGTTCGAGAGCACGGCCGCCATGAATTCGACCGGGTAATAGCGCTTCAGCCAGGCGCTTTGATAGGCCTCGACGCCATAGGCCGTGCTGTGGGCCTTACAGAAGGCGTAGCCGGCAAAGCCGCGCACCAGTTCCCAGACTTCGGCGATCAGGGGCTCCGCGTGGCCGCGCGTGCGGGCGCAGGCGAAAAATTCCCGCTGGATGTCCGCGATGACCGCCTCCTGGCGCTTGCCCAGCGCGCGGCGCAGCACGTCGGCCCGGCCCGGCGCCAGACCGGCGAACGCCTCGCAAATCTGCAGAATGTGTTCTTCATACACCACCAGTCCGAAGGTGCTGCGCAAACAATCCGCCAGCGACGGGTGCGGGTAGGTGACCGGTTCGAGGCCTTGATAGCGGCGGGTGAACGCGCGTTTTTTGCCCTCATTGGCCGCGCCGGGACGGATGACGCTGACGATGGCGATCAGGCCGTCAATCTCACGCACGTGGCACTGCCGGCTCAGGCCGATCATGGCCGGCGATTCGATGTGATGCACCGCGCGGGCGCCGCCGCCGGCGATCATGTCCCACACGTTCGCGTCCTGCCACGGTTCGAGCGATTCGAGGTCCACCGTCACGCCGCGCCGGGCCAGGGACGCCTTGGCATCGCGCATCGCCGCCAGTCCGCCCTGGGCCAGGATGTCCATTTTGACCAGGCCGATGGCTTCGACGGAATCCATGTCGAAATGGGTGGTTGGCCGGCCCGTGCCGGACGTGAAGGTGGGCGTCAACGCGTGCATGGACTGGCGCGAGAGCACCACGCCGCACGGGTGCATCTTGGCGTAACGCGGGACGCCGTCGAGGAACGCCGCCATCTGCAGGGCGGTGCGATAGGGTTCCTCCTGCACGGGCAGGTCGTTGCATTCCGGATTTTGCGCGAGCGCCGCCGTGATGTCGCCGGCGCTGGTCCAGGGAAAGTGTTCGGTGAACCGCCGGACCTGGTATTCGGAGACGCCCAGCACCTTCGCCACGTCCGCCACCGCGCTGCGGGCCTGGAAGGTGGAAAATCCGCCGACCACCGCCGTGTGCGCGGCGCCGTATTTCGCGAAGATCAGGTCCACCACGTCGTCCTTCCGGTCATGCGCGAAATCCACGTCAATGTCGGGCAGCTTGTTGAGCCGCATCCGCTCCCGGTTCAGGAAACGGCGGAAGTAGAGGTCGAAACGGAGGGGGCACACGCCCGAGATGCCCAGGCAATAGCACACCAGCGAATCCGCCGCGCTGCCGCGCGTGATCCATTCGATGCCCCGCTGCCGGCACGCCTGCAACAGGTCCCAGACCACCAGGAAATATTCCGCATAACCGACCTCGGCGATGATCCCCAGTTCCTCCTCGATCTGCGGCATGATCCGGGTCGCGCGCTCCCGATACCGCCGTTGTGCGCCCGCCAGCACCAGCCGGCACAGAAAGGCCGCGGGCGTCAGACCGTCCGGGGCGGCAAAGGCCGGAAACTGGGGCGCCGCCGCCCGCAGTTGAAAGGTGCAGCGGTCCGCCAGTTCCCGGGTGAACGCCGGCAGCCGCGGCCGCGACCGGAAAAAATCCTGCGCTTCCGCCGGGGTGCGGAAATGAAAGTCGCCCGACAACCGCTTGGCCGGATGCGCCTGGCGCAGCAGTGTCCGGGTGCGGATGGATTGGACGATGTCGAACTTGATCCGGTCGCCGGACCCGGCATAACGGACCGCCGGCAGCCACAGCGCCGGATCCGTCGTCGGCGCGTCATCGCCCGTTACGGCCCGGTAGAAGCGGTCGGGAAAAAACTCCGCCAACCCCGTGACGGCGCTGGCGGCGATCAGGCCGTCGGTCAATCCGTCCAGTTGCGCGCGGCGCAAGGCCACGCGGCGGACGGCGGCTTCGGCGTCGGCCGCGTCGTCGTCGGGTTGGGCGCGTTCCCGGGACAGAAGCCGGCAAAGGCTGGCGTAGCCGGTGGCGTTTTCGACGTAGAGCCAGGCCGGCTGCCCGTCAATTTCGATTTCCGCGCCAACGATGGGTTTGATGCCGGCAGCCTCCGCCCGCAGGCAGAATTCGACTGCGCCATGCAGGTTGCCGGCATCGGTGAGGGCCACGGCGGGCGCTTCATGGCGGCGCGCCAGTTCCAGGAGGGCGGGAATCGAGAGCGTCGAATCCAGGAACGAATAATGGCTGTGGACATTGAGCGGCACCCATCCTTCCGGGCGGCGGGGCAGACGGCTGGGGCGGAGCGGAGCCGGGGCGGGCGGTTGGGTCGCGGCGGTGCTGTCGTGGGCCGGTTCGCGCAACCGGAAGTCGTGACCGCGGAGGATCACGCCGTGGCCATGGTCACGCCGCAACGCGTCCACGGCGGCGGTCAGGCGCTGGCGCGCGGCGCGCGCGGGGACGCCGCCGGCCAGGGGCAGTTCCGTGGACCACGGGCCGTCGTACACGTTGGCGAGCTTGAGCGAAACCATGCGCAGACTGACCCGCCGTTTCCAGGCTGCGCGGAACAGAGCGTGGAGGCGGCCGTAGAGATCGGTTTCGAGGTCGGTGGGTTCGGACAGGCTTTCGGCGCACTGGTCCTCGGCCAGGTCGTTGTAGCGCACCTTGACCGTCAGGGTGCGGATGCTGCGGCCCTCGGCGCGCACGGTGGCCATGAGGTCGTCGGCCATGTGGCGCAGCACGGCCTCGGCGTACTCCTCGTCGGTGAGGTCGGTGGCGAAGGTTTCCTGGTGGCTGTAGGACTTGGCCGGCGCGCTCAGGGGGACGACCGGGCGTTCATCCACGCCGTTGGCGAGGGCCCGCAGTTGCGGCGCCTGGCGGCCCACCAGCAGATGCAACAGGTCCAGCGGCAGGTTGGCAACGTGCCGGATGCAGGCCAGGCCGGCCGCGTCGAGCCGTTGACCGGTCTGCGGGCCGACGCCGGGCAGCCAGCGATTGGGCAGGGGATGCAGGAAGGAAATTTCGCCGCCGGCGGGGACGAATTTGAAGGCCGCCGGTTTGTTGAGTTTTGAGGCGATCTGGCTGACAAGTTTGTTGGTGCCGATGCCTTCGCTGACCGGAATTTTCAATGCCTGAAGAATGGCGTCGCGGATGGTTTCGGCCACCGGCACCGGCGGTTTGGGCACGGCGCTCAGATCGAAGTAACCTTCGTCAATTGAGGTGATCTCCACATCGGGCGTGAAGTCCTGGGCGTAGCTGAACATCCAGCGCGAAAAGTGCTCGTATTTGTCGAAGTCGCCGGGCAGGACGATGAGGCGGGGGCAGAGTTTGCGGGCCCGTGCCGTGGGCATGGGCGTGTAAATGCCCAGTCGTCGCGCCTCGTAGGAGGCCGAGGCGATGATGCCGCGCTTCTCGCCGCCCACGGCTACCGGCTTGCCGCGCAGGCGCGGATCGGCCGCCTGCTCGACCGAGGCGAAGAAGGCGTCGGCGTCCAGATGCACAATGGTGCGCATGGAAGAAAATCGTGAAACGTGAAAACGTGAAAACGCAGAGGCGTGTGGTTCGGGCGATGGCGTGAGACGATTCAACGGTTCAACACATCACGATTTAACATCTCACGCTTTTCGTTTGCGGATCAAGGCGACCATGACCCCCTGGATGACCAGTTCGCCGGCGGGAACCAGCTTGGGATACTTCGGATTTTCGGCACGCAAATAGGTCTGGCCGCGCTCCAGCACCAGGGTTTTGAGGGTGGACTCGTTGTCAATCAGCGCCGCCACCACGTCGCCGTTGCGCGGGGCCAGGCCGTGTTCCAGCACCACCAGGTCGCCGTCGAGAATGTGCCGGCCGATCATCGAGTCGCCGTGGACTTCCAGGGCAAAGGTGCGCGCGGTGGGCTGGAGGCCGAGGGTGGCGATGTCAATCGAGACGCAGCCTTGGGCCTCCTGCCGCCGGTCCTCGGCGAAGCCCGCCGGGATGGAGCCGAACACCGGGATGTCCGCCACCTGGTGCCGGAGGGTGTCCAGCGGCGAAACCACCCGCAGGGTGCGTGCGCGGCCGGCATCGGCGGCGATGGCGCCCTTGCGGCGCAGGAGGCGCAGGTGGTCGGCCACCGTGGTCAGGCTGCGAAAGCCGAAGTGGTCGGCAATTTCCTGGAACGTTGGAGCCCGGCCCGTTTCGTGATGGCATTTCGCGATGAACGCCACCAGTTGCCGTTGTCGGCGCGTCAATTCAGTCATATACCGTATGGGCATACGGTATGCCGTCCGCCGTCCCTGTCAAGGCTGTCCGCGCGCCGTGTTGGCGCGGCTTACGATTGGGTTTCCACCCAGACGGGCGAGCGTCCGCCGCGGATGGGCCGAGGGTCAGGCAAACCACTCGCGCCCGCGCTCCTCGTATTTCGGCAGGATTTCCGCCGCGGTCGCCACGTTTTCGGCGACCTGAAAATCGAACATGCCCACGCAGGCGAAATCGGCGCCGTTGGCAAACGCGAAATCGAAGCCGATGCGCGGGTGGATGGCGCCGGCGGCCAGGACCTTGTAGGCGATCCACGGCTTTTTCACGCTCTTCATCCGCGCGATCGTTTTGTTCGGGTCCAGGTCGAAGTAATTGTCCGCGGCATAATTCTCGATCACCGCCTTGGTCTGGTCCGGCCGCCGGGCGGACCAATACTTCGTGTGGTGAAGCGTCTTCATGTAGAAATCGTTCTTGATCCCGGCCGCCTCGACGGCCTGGACCATCTCGAGCGAGTGTCCGCCGACGCCGGAGATGACGCCCTGCTGGTTCACCAGCTCGACAAACCGGCCGATCAGGTCCAGACGCTGGTCGAAGGTCCAGCGGTCGCCTTGGTTGCCCACCAGAAACACGCCCACGGCGCTGTCGTCCACGGCCCGCTTGATGATGGTCGCCATGTTTTTCTCGTCCGGCGAGGCCTGGGCCAGCCATTGCAGGCGGCGGCTGCGCTCCTTGCGGTAGCGCTGGTAGAGGGCGACCGCCCGCTCGTCATTCGGATGGACGATCATGGTGTTGATGCCATGGGTCTCGCACATCTGCCAGGTGTCGAGGATCTTGTCGTCCGTGAAATAGTGGTTCAGCAACGGCGAAACGTAAATCAGGTCGCGGGAATGGGCGTAACCGGTGATGAGATTGCCGCCGCAGATCAGGCGGCTGATTTCCAGGTTGCGGATCTTGCCGGTGGGCAGTTTCGCGGTCGCTGTCGCCGGCGCGAGAGTGGTCTTTTCGGCGGCGGCGAGCAGGTGGCGCTCCTCGAAGCTGGCGGCAGTGGCCGCGCCGATGGCGGTGGTGGTGAGGGTGCGCCGGAGGAAATCGCGACGGCTCAGGTCAACCGGGGTGGGGCAGGTGCGCAGGTGCTTCATGGCGCTAACTCAGCCGGATTCGACCGGGGTGTCAAGCCCGGCGTGGCCGGCCATCGGAAACCGGCATCTGTCCGGTCCATGTCCGCTTGCATTCGCCGACGAGGTGGTCTAGGCATAATTCCTATGACGGCATCGTCTTTCCGGAATCTTGCGCCGGCCCGTTTCGCGGCGGCTGGGTCGAGCGTTTTTCTTTTGGCGGCAATGCTCGCGGGAGGCGGGTTGCTGGCGGACCCCGCGGCGCCGGCAGCGCGCCCGGCGATCTACGACACGCAGGCCGACGGCGCGAAGCTGGTGGCCGATGCCGTTGCCCGCGCCGGCAAGGAGAACAAGCGCGTCCTGCTCATGTTTGGGGCCAATTGGTGCGGGTGGTGCCACAAACTGCACGGGTTGTTCGCGAGCGACCCGAAGATCGCCGCCGCGCTCAAGGAGCATTACGTCCTGGTTTTGGTGGACGTTGACAAGGGACACAACGCGGCGGTCAACGAAAAGTACGGCAAGCCAACGCAGTTTGGGCTGCCCGCGTTGGTTGTCCTCGACGCTGCGGGCACGTTGTTGACGACGCAGGACACTGGCAAGCTCGAGGCGGGCGATCATCACGACCCCGCGAAGGTGCTCGCGTTTCTGGACCTCTGGGCCACTGCCAAACAGTGACAGAAAACCGATTTTTCTCGACTTTCCACGGCTCCGTGGCAAAGGACTGGGCCGCTTTCATCGGCAAGTGGCGGTTGAACACGGGGCGTTATTATGGGCAAAACACTCATCATCGCGGAGAAACCGTCGGTCGCCAGCGACATCGCCAGGGCGCTCGGGGGCTTCACGCGGCACGGGGATTATTTTGAGAGCGACTGCCATGTGCTCTCCTCGGCCATCGGCCATCTGCTCGAGATTTGCCCGCCCGAGGGTTTCGAGGCGCCGCGGGGGAAGTGGACGTTCACGCACCTGCCGGTGATTCCGCCGGAGTTTGCGCTGCGGCCGATCGAGCGGAGCGAAGCGCGGCTCCGGTTGTTGGAAAAGCTGATCAAGCGCAAGGATGTGGGTGCCCTCATCAACGCCTGCGATGCCGGGCGCGAGGGCGAGCTCATCTTCCGTCACATTGCCCAGCACTGCCGCGCCCGGCAGCCGATCCAGCGCCTGTGGCTGCAATCCATGACCCCCGCCGCCATCCGCGACGGCTTTGCGCGGTTGCGGACCGACCGGGAAATGCTTCCGCTGGCCGACGCCGCGGTGTGCCGCAGCGAGTCGGACTGGCTGGTCGGGATCAACGGCACACGGGCGATGACCGCCTTCAACTCGCAGACCGGCGGGTTCCACAAAACCACCGTGGGCCGCGTCCAAACGCCGACGCTGGCCATTGTGGTCGAGCGCGAACAGCGGATCCGCAGTTTCGTTTCGCGCGATTACTGGGAAGTGCATGGCACGTTCGATGCCGCGGCGGGTTCGTATCCCGGCCGCTGGTTCGACGAGCAGTTCACGAAGGACAAAGCGCCGGCGAATGGTGAGAAGGACGAGTTCAGGCCGGAGCGGATCTGGGACCAGACGCGTGCGGAGGCAATCCGGCAGAAATGCCTGGGCAAGCCGGGCACAGTCACCGAGGACAGCAAGCTGACCAGCCAGATGGCGCCGCTGCTCTACGACCTGACGAGCCTGCAGCGCGAGGCGAACGGCCGTTTCGGATTTCCGGCTTCGATGACCCTGAAACTGGCGCAGGGACTCTACGAACGACACAAAGCCCTGACCTATCCGCGCACGGATTCGCGGGCGCTGCCGGAGGATTACCTGGCGACCGTCAAAACGACGCTGGAAGCCCTGGCTGCCACGCCGTACGCCGCCTTCGCCAGACAAATCTTGAAGCAGGACTGGGTGCGGCCGAACAAGCGCGTGTTCAACAACGCGAAGATCTCCGACCACTTTGCCATCATTCCCACGCCGCAGCCGCCCAAGAACCTCACCGAGGCCGAGCAGAAGCTCTACGACCTAGTCGCCAAACGGTTCCTGGCGGTGTTCTATCCCGCGGCGGAGTTCATGGTCACCACGCGCATCACCCGTGTGGAGGAGGAAGCGTTCAAGAGCGAGGGCAAGGTGATGGTCCAGGCTGGCTGGCTGGCGGTCTATGGCAAGGAAGCGCAGACCGATGACCAGCCCAACCTGCCGCCGGTGGTCGCCGGCGAGCGCGTACACACCAGCGACGTGCGCGTCGAGGCGTGCCAGACCAAACCGCCGGCGCGCTTCACCGAGGCGACGCTCCTGTCCGCGATGGAAGGCGCCGGCAAACTGGTCGGCGACGAGGAATTGCGCGAGGCGATGGCCGACAAGGGACTCGGCACGCCGGCGACGCGCGCGGCGACCATTGACGGGCTGATTTTCGAGCAATACTTGAACCGGCTCGGCCGCGAGCTGCAGCCGACCGCCAAGGCCTTTTCGCTCATTGCCCTGTTGCAGGGCCTGGGCATCCCGGAGTTGAGCAAGCCGGAACTGACCGGCGACTGGGAATTCAAGCTGCGGCAGATCCAGCGCGGCCAGTTGAGCCGGCCCGCGTTCATGGCGGAGATTGCCGAGATGACGCGGCAGATCGTGGCCCGCGCCAAGAACCACGAGCATGACACGATTCCCGGCGACTTTGGCGAGTTGAAGACGCCCTGCCCGAAGTGCGGCGGCGTGGTGAAGGAGACCTACAAGAAATTCCAGTGCTCCCGCGAGGGCTGCGACTTCGCGCTGTGGAAAATCGTCGCGGGCCGGCAGTTCGAGCCGGCGGAGATTGAGGAGTTGCTGGCGAAGAAGAGCGTCGGTTCGCTGGCGGGGTTCCGCAGCAAGCTGGGCCGGCCGTTTTCCGCGGCGGTGCGTCTCACGCCGGAGTTCAAAGCGGAATTCGATTTCGGGCAGGATGGCAAGACGCAGGCCAACGGCGAGGCGGCGCCCGCGCCCGATTTCTCCGCCCAGGAACCCTTGGGCAAATGCCCGAAGTGCGGCGGCCGCGTCTTTGAGGATACTGCCCGCTACGTCTGCGAACACGCGGTCGGCAGCGCGAGGACCTGCCCCTTCCGCTCCGGTAAACTGATCCTCCAGCAGCCGGTGGAGCGGGCCCAGATGACGAAGCTCCTGGCCGAGGGCCGCACGGATCTGCTGACCCGGTTCATCTCGCGCAAGGGCCGGCCGTTCAAGGCGTTCTTGGTCGTGGACAAGGACGGCAAGGTGGGCTTTGAGTTCGAGAAGCGTGCGCCGAAGACGAAGGCGACGGAAGCGAGGGAGGGACGGCCGAAAGAGCCGGCGGCGCCACTGGATATCACCGGCCAGGAACCGGTCGGCCCGTGCCCGCTTTGCGGCGCCCGCGTCTTTGAGTCCGCGCAGCATTACCTCTGCGAAAAGTCGCAGACGAAGCCGCGGCCCTGCAAGTTCAAGGCCGGCAAGGTCATCCTGCAACGGCCCATCACGCGGCCCGAGATCGCGTCACTGCTGACGGGCCGGCGGACGGAATTGCTGAACAAATTCACGTCGAACAAGACCGGTCGCACGTTCTCCGCCTACCTGGTGCTCGGCGAGGACGGCAAGGTCGGCTTCGAATTCGCGGCGCGCGAGGAAAAGGCGGAGTAAGACGCGGGCGGCAGTGTCTTCCTTTGGTGGGGCTCCGGCCGCCTGTTCGCGGCTCGGCCAGCACAGAAACGCCTCCGCTGCCTCCCAGCGTTCAACCGCCGGAGCGCCTTGAGCCAAAACCTCGCGCCAGCACCCACGCGATGGGCCGAAAACGTCAAAAAGCACCGAAACTCGACGCTTGACGCGTTGTTCCCGTCTGGCACCATGCCCGTCAAAATGAGTGCGAGCAGAAACCAATTCTCCCTCACCCGCGCAGCGTCAATAAACCGGCGCCGCGGTAAAAGCAAATTCCTATCAGTTCAGTTTTCTGCGCTCTGCCCGTGCCGCCAGCGGCAGTGGGGTGGTCGTTAGGCGGCACCGTGAGTCACGCCCCTGTGAACTGTCCAAACCAATGTGAATAGACATTGCCGCATTGAAAACGGGTTCACCTTGATCGAGTTGCTTGTCGTGGTTTCCATAATTGGCATTCTGGCTGCATTACTCCTCCCGGTGCTCTCGAAGGCTAAGGCTTACGCCCACTCCACCACGTGCAAGAATCACCTGCACCAAATGGGCCTGGCTCTCCAAATGTATGTGGACGAATACCAAAGCAAGTATCCGTATTACCGCGGCCTCCCAGACCATGCGTATGACGATGCAGTTGGCGCTGATAATACCGCCTTTTGGTGGGCGAAGCTGCTTCCATATTACCCGATCAAATGGACGGACCCGGCATATCACTGCCCGGGATACAAAGGAGTGATTAAGGGGTCAATTATGGATAAGGGTGGTTGGACTCATCCTAATGGCAGTTATGCCTACAACGCCAAAGGAGCTTGTGGGACTTGGAGCAGCGTGATTACGAATAACGTGTTGCTAGGGTTGGGGGGAAGGACTTACAAGACACCGCGCCCGGGTCGGACGACTGGGGTAACTTCTGAAGGACAAATAGCGGTGCCGGGCGAGATGTTTGCAATTGGTGAATCCAGGTGGAAAGCCCAGGGTGATCAGGGACCAGAAGGCGGTCGTGACTACATGCAGTGCGGCTGGATATATGGACCGGGCTATGCCAACAAGGGAATGGGAGCTTTTGACCCGGTACGGCACGGCAAGAATTACAATCAGCTTTTCTGCGACGGGCATGTGTCGGCGATGAGTCCTTGGGGTATTTTCGACCCGAGGAATACTGCCGCGATGTGGAATTACGACCACCAACCGCACCCGGAATTCTGGCCACCTTTCTGACGAAGCCGCGCAAGAGCGCTCCAGCGAACCGCCGTGGGCGCAGTCACCCGCGCAGCGTCAATAAACCGGCGCCGCGGTAAAGGCAAATTCCTAGCAGTTTAGTCCTTGACCGGGGATTCAGCGTTCAAGCGATCTGCCAACCAAAGCTTGATCAAGGGCTGACGGGGAACGCCCTTGCGCCCGGCGTGCCGGTCCAGATCAGCCAGCATTCCCTGGGGAATGTCCAGATTGATCCGCTGTTTTTCCGAGCCAGGGCGGGTCGCATTCTTCACGTCGAAATAAGCGAGCACGTCTTTGCCAGCATCGAGCCTGGGCTCCAGGTTTTCGGCGGTCGTCTTCTCACGCTTGCCCATAGTAAACGTTCCTTTCTGCAGCTCGTGCGCGCCGGGCGCTGGTGATCCAGAGCGATTCGCCACGGTGCGCAAGAACCACCGTCCACAGCTTTTCGTTGGTCAACCCGATCATGAGGTGCCATTCCTCGCCCTGATGCGCTGAGTTAAGCTGCATGCGGTCATAATCCCGCTACAAAGCCTGCGCCGCCTCGAAATCGAGGCCGTCCTTTTCCAGATTCGCCTGGCTCTTGGCTGGGTCGTATTCAAACGCCACGGTATAAAAAGTGGACCTTCGCGTGTCTCAGTCAATATGGCCCAAGCCAATCGGCGAGGGTAACCCACTCTTTAGGGGTCAGTCCTATAATCATTGCATTCACCCTCGTAGCGTCAAGAAGGGAGGCGCGGTAAACAGCAAATTCCTGTCAGTTTGGCGAGGTTGCGCCTATGGTAACGGCGTGGCTGAAAGTGTGTCCATTCCACCCGACGACGGCGACCCGCAGGTCCAGGCGTTTCTGGCGCACCTGGCGACGGATCGGGGCGCGTCGGTTTACACCCAGCGGAACTACCGGGCGGCGCTGGCGGAGTTCTCGCGCTGGCACGTCGAGGAACTCGGGCAACCGCCCGCCTGGGACCAGTTTCAGCGCGACGATTTCCGCGCCTACCTGCGCCGGCTCGGTCGCGGTAATCTCGGGCGGGCGGCCATCCAGCTTCGGTTCAGCGCGCTGTCCCGCCGCGGTGAAGTGTGAAGGGGTCGGTTCTTGATAATGGTCATTACTGGCGGCACGGCCTCTCCCCGGCGATCCGCTTTCACCGCGCCACGACGGATTTCGTGGTATTCCTTCACCGTCGCCACATCGCGCCCCCGGTAAAAGGATCAATGAACCGGCGGCGGCGTAAAAAGCCAATTTCTATCAGCAATTCCCATCATATCACCCGGATCAGGCCGGAGCGGTTCCTTATAGCCGCAACTCGCGATTGAGTTCGGCTGGGGTGACGATCCGAATGCCAAAGGGCTTTCCCAGGACGAGCAGGTCACGATCTTGCGTGACCAGGAAGGCCGCCTGAACGGCCGCCGCCGCCGCCACGAACACGTTGTCGTCGGGATCGCGGCTCAGTTTGGCTCGCAGCGGCAACGGTTTCACGCGAACCGACTTGGCAGCGATCCAGGCCAGGGCGCCGGAGGGCTGGGCTTGGGCAAACAGCCGGGTCCGAATTTCGGCGGTGACTGCCGCGTATTCGTCCAGAATCTCCTGGCTGACCGCCGTCTTGAACTGGCGCAGCGCCAACCCGGTCAGCGCGCGGCGGGCGGTGCTCCGGGGCCAGAAGATGGCTTCGACCACCACGTTGGTGTCGAAGACGACAATCATGCGCGGCCCTTGCCCTGGCGATGCCGCCGGATCGCCTGGCCAATCAGGGCGCGCGCTTCCGGGGCCGGCTCACCCTGGCCGCCGTGTGGATCCACGCCGGCGAAGGCCGTGCGCATCTCCTCCAAGGCGCGACTTTCCTGCTGGTCGCGCAACAAACGCAACGCCTCGCGCACGACTTCGCTCGCATTGCCAAACTCGCCGGCCGTCACCTGGCCGGCCACAAACTGTTCCCAGGTCGGGGGCAATGAAACATTCATGGCGACAAGATAATCGGATAGCAATAGGTGTCAATAGATAGCAGACTGGACCATGCGAAGGCCAAAGGGAAGCCGGTCTTGGTGAGACGAGGCTGCCGTCGAGCAGGACCAGGGTCGGCCAGGTCGAGCCAAGGTCAAAATCGCTCGAACGGCGGATAGATTTCGCTCATCACCCGCGCTGCGTCAATCAAACGGCGGCGCAGTAACCGCAAATCTCCATCCGTGTTTTCCTATCAGTTTGGCGAGGTTGCGCCTATGGTAACGGCGTGGCTGAAAGTGTGTCCATTCCACCCGACGACGGCGACCCGCAGGTCCAGGCGTTTCTGGCGCACCTGGCGACGGATCGGGGCGCGTCGGTTTACACCCAGCGGAACTACCGGGCGGCGCTGGCGGAGTTCTCGCGCTGGCACGTCGAGGAACTCGGGCAACCGCCCGCCTGGGACCAGCTTCAGCGCGACGATTTCCGCGCCTACCTGCGCCGGCTCGGTCGCGGTAATCTCGGGCGGGCGGCCATCCAGCTTCGGTTCAGCGCGCTGAGGTCCTTCTACCGGTTCCTTGCCCGCCGCGGGGTCGTGGAGGTTACGCCCATCCGCAACCTTGCGCTGCCGAAGCGGGAGAAGCGGCTGCCGCAGTTCCTGACTGCCGACCAGATGACGGCCCTTCTGGCGGCTCCCGTCCGGGAGCATGAGTTGCTCTGTCGGCAGACGGACCACCCGGTCGCTGAAACGATTTGGCTCCGTGACGCGGCGATTCTGGAGACGATCTATTCCTGCGGATTGCGCGTGAGCGAGCTGTGCGGTCTGCGCGCCGAGGACCTGGATTGGAACGAGCAGCTCGTCCGGGTGCGCGGCAAGGGGAAGAAGGAGCGGCACTCGCCGATTGGGGCGCCGGCCCTGGAGGCGATTCGCCGTTACTGGCAGCGACTGGCGTCGCCGCCGACGGGTTCGTTGCCGGCGTTCCTGGCGCATCCGGATCGGCCGGAGCCGGTCCAGTCACGCGTGGTCCAGGCGCGCCTCAAGCGCTACCTGGCGGCGGCCGGCCTTGACCCGTGTCTGACGCCTCACAAACTCCGGCACAGTTTCGCCACCCACCTGCTCGACGCCGGGGCGGATCTCCGCAGCGTTCAGGAGCTGCTGGGCCATGCGCACCTCGCCACCACACAGGTCTATACCCACCTGACCACCGAGCGGCTCAAACAGGCCTACGACCGGGCCCATCCGCGCGCCTGACGCCAGTGTGGTGTCTCAGAATCGCCAGTACCTTTTGCCGGCTGTGGAAAGCGGTAGAAGACTACCGCACTCCAAGACGCTTCGCGTTTTCCGGCACATTGGAGGGCGCGCCAGCGTTTTGGAGTGCGCCAGCCCTCTGGCGCTTTGGCACCCCGATGGGCAGGCAATTCTGAGACACCACGCAAGCGGTCGCTGGCCGGCCGGCTTCTGGGGCCAACAAAAAAGGCTGCCGTTGCCGGCAGCCGGGGATCAGCAGGACGGTGGGGCTTATTTGCCGTAGTCGCGCACAAAATCAATGCACTTGGTGATTTCGGGCACGCTGTTGTCCCAGTTGTATTCGTATTCGATGGAGATGTTGCCGTTGAAACCCTGGGCCTTGAGTTCGTCGAGCACGCCCTTCACGTTGCCCACGCCGGTGCCATAGGGCACGTCGTGCGCGTCGCCCTTGCCGAATTCGTTCAGATCCTTCAAATGGAGACTGATGATCCGGCCCTTGAGCACGCGCAGGGCCTCGACCGGGTTGACGCCGGAGCGGGTCCAGTGGCCGGTGTCGGAGCAGGAACCGATGCGTTTGTCGCGGCCGGTCACCAGGCCGGCGATGTAATACGGATTCCAGACCTTGTAGTCCGGGTTCTTGAAGCTGCCCGGATGATCATGGTAACCGACGCAAATGTCGTATTCCTTGACCAACTTCTCGATCGTGTTGATGGCGTCGGTGGATTCCGTGGTCACGCCGCGCAGGCCGAGTTTCTTCGCGAACTCGAACACCTTACGCGCCTCCGCTTCGTTCGGCGAGATGCCGACGACGCCGTAATTGACCGCCATGATTTTGTGTTCGGCGAGCTTGGCCTTCAGCTTGGCCACCACGGCGTCCACCTGCGGCGAACTGTGATCCACCGTCAGATTGCCGTCCTCCTTGCTGAGTTTTTGTCCGGGGAAGAACTCGATCACTTTGCCGCCGGCCTGGGCGGTCTTTTCGATCGCCTCGAACGCCGTGAACCGGTTGAACGAATAGGCCTGACAGCCGATGGCGAACCCGCCGGTCTTATACTCGTCGGGGATTTTCGGTTCAGCCAGGGTTGTGACAGAAGTCAATGTTGCCAGGGCGGCCACCGCCAGCCCGCTACCCACCAAATGTGTCCAGTGTTTCATGAATGCTCGCTCGATTCTGCCCGCCGCCGCGCGACGTTGGTCGCACGGCGGTCCTGCGGGCTGCAAGAATAGCATCGCCAAAATGCCGGGCTGTCAAAGCAAAACCATCCGGCAAGAGCATCCAGACCATCGCCGGCTTGGCTTGTCGCCGCCAGGCGGTACCATTCGTTCCGTGCGGGCACCCAAGCCGTCCTATCCCGCCGAAACCGCGGCGCGCAGCCGGTGGATCCGCTCCCACCGCGGCCTCCGCCCCACCCATGACGTGCTCCGCCCCCAGGGCGTCCTGCTCGAGGACGAGCGCACGGCGGCCGGGGCGATCGCCGCCACGCTCACCGTCCTTCTGACCAGCCGTGAATGTCCCTGGCGCTGCCTGATGTGTGATCTTTGGCAAGGGACGGTGCCCGGTGACATTCCCGTTGGGGCGATTCCCGCGCAACTCCGGGCGGCCTTGGGCGACCCGCTCGCCCGCCGGAATCCAACCCAGATCAAGCTTTACAACGCCGGGAGTTTCTTCGATCCGCGCGCTGTGCCGCCAGCGGATTACGAGGTCATTGCCGGCCAGTTGACCGGCTTCGACCGCGTCATCGTGGAAAGTCATCCAACATTGGTTGGGCGGCGGACGCGGGATTTTCGCGCCCGCCTGGCCGCGCAGGCGACGGTCCGGCGAGTGACGCCGCCGGTGCTCGAAGTGGCGATCGGGTTGGAAACGGCCCACCCGGAGGTGCTGGCGAAATTGAACAAGCGGATGACGCTCGACCAGTTTCGCCGGGCCGCACACCTGCTGCGCGAGAACGGGCTGGCGCTGCGCGCATTCATCCTGGTTCAACCGCCATTTCTTCCCGCCACCGGGGCGGTCGAATGGGCGTGCCGCTCGGTGGACTTCGCGTTCGATTGCGGGGCGACCGCGGCGGTCCTCATTCCGACGCGGACGGGCAACGGTGCGCTGGAGGTGCTGGCGGCCCGCGGCGATTTCGCGCCGCCACGGCTGGCGACGTTCGAGGCGGCGCTGGAGGCAGGGTTGGCGCTCCGACGGGGACGCGTGTTGGGCGACCTTTGGGATTTGCAGCGGTTCGCCGATTGTCCGGCGTGCTTCGTGGCCCGGGCGGAACGACTCCGGCAGATCAACTTGACCCAGGCATTGCTGCCCCGCGTCGCCTGTGCCGTTTGTGGCGGGTGAGGTGCTGCAAACGGCCACATGGTGGATCGCGGACCGCTTGGGCCGCGACGGCCAACGGACGCTGCTGCAGGACTGCTCGGTAAAACCGGCGGCATTCCTTTACAGCGCCGGTCGGGGCCTATCGCTTGGACAAGGCGGCGGTGATTTTGCGGGCCATCTCCCTGGCTTCCGGGTAGGTAAAACTCCCCGTGATCTCAGCTTTGCCATCCGCGATTTCGGACCGGATCGTTGGCGCGGTGAGCAACTCCCCGCCGATGACGATGGCCAGGCGTTTGCCGATGTTCCGGCGCGTCACGTCGGCAAATTCCTTCCGGCCGGCGTTGGTGAACGTGATCGTGATGGTGGCTCGCTTCGCCTGCTTGTCGTTGACCGCCTCGGCCGAGCGCAAGGCGGACTGGTCCAGGAGCACTTCCTTCTGCACGTACAGCACTTCGTTGTAGGTGACCTCCTTGTTCTTGTGGACCAGGATCATCCGCGCCGCCTGGTCGGAAGGTTCGAGGTCCACCAGACGCAACTGGAACACGGGCACCGGGGCCGTGTGCGCGGCGAGGGTCATCAGGACCATGAGACAGGCCGGGATCAACGGGACAATTGGCTTCATGGCTGGACGCCACCTTAAGCCAGGCTCGGGTTCGGACTCAAGACCAATGGAGGCGACTGTCGGCGGGAGTTCAAAAGGAGAATCCTGTGCGAGTTCAAAAGGAGAAAGGTCAGAGGGAGTAATTTCCCAAGATTTCCGGCCAGCGATTCTGGGGTGGGGAGGGTAGCTGGGCCACAGCCCAGAACTGGCGTAACGGATGATGGATGAGGGTGATCGCGACGCGTTTGGTTGGGGCAATGGGCCAACTGCGGCCCAGGAAGTCGATCTGAGAGTCGGCATTGACGCGGCGGCGCAAATGGAGCGCCAGATGCAGGTCCAAGAGGGCGGTGGACGGGCAAGGCCGGATCGCCGAGCGCTTCTCCTCCAGGGCCCGGTTCCAAGCTTCATTGGGACTGTGACCGGTGGTGCGGCAGACGGTGTCATTTTGGCGGGCCAGTTGGCGGTCCAGCACGACCTGAGCGGCCGGGTAATCGCTGACCTGTTCATAAGCCAGGAGCGCGACCAAGCGTTTTTGCAGCGTGCCAAAGCGGCGTTCGATCTTACCTTTGGCTTGCGGGCTCGGGGCGACCAGATGGGTCACCCCCAAGGCGGAGAAGGCGCGCTGGAATTCGGAACAGGGATCCCGAGCATCGGCCATGGAATCATGGCCAAAGAGGCTCAGGCCATCGGTGTAGACGACCAGCGGCAAGCCGTGCTGGAGCAAGAGCCGGCGAAAATGCTCAAAGTGATTCCAGGTCGTATCGGTGGGGACAAAGACCGCGCCCAGGAGTTTTCGCGAATGATCATCGACGGTCAACAGGAGGGTTTGTTTTTCGGGAGCCGGCCACCATTGATGGAGGGAAGAATCGTGCTGCCAGAGTTCACTCAGCCGAGCACGTTCCCAGCGCCGGCGGGCTTTGGGGCGTGGTTCTGGCTGGCAGATCAGGTCGGGAAAATGCGCTCGGACAAAGGCGGCGACGGATTGGCGATGGCGTTGGAAGCCAAAGCGAATCTTGAGTTCATCGGCGGCCAGTTGAAAGTTGGGAGGCGTTTGCAGCGGGATAAAATCTTCCAGGAACTGGCTGGCTTCAGGCGGCCAATCGGGCCAGTGGCCGCCTCCCGAGAGCTGGGGGCTGAACCCGAGGCGGTTTGGTAGCCAGCGGGTGCGTAGCCGGTAAAGGTGGGCCTGGCTGATCTGGAGTTGCTGGGAGGCTTCCGCACGGTCGATTTGCCCATCGTTAAACAGCTGGAGGATGTGTTGGAGAAACGGGCTGGTCAGCCGTTTGGCCAATTGTTTTTTTCACGATCCAGAATGAACCCGAACCCTCGCTTGGTCGAGGGTCTTCGTCAGCCTTCGCTACGCTCAGGCTTCCTCAGACCCTCGACCAAGCGACCAAGGTCAGAGACACCACCCCATTCTCCTTTTGAACTCCCGCCATTCTCCTTTTGTTCCCGCCCCGACACCCAAAACTCGTTAGGGGGCCATTCCCGGGGTTGGCAGCCGCTAAACCGCTTGCCGTGCCGCCGGCTTTGAGGTTTGCTCAAAACGTTCTGTCCCGATTCAACCGCGGCGACCTCTCCCGTCATGCGCCATCCGTTTGTGCCGGTGGCTTTGGCTTACGTCAGCGGCCTCCTGGTGGCCCGTTGGTGCCACCCGCCGCTCGCCGGGCTGTTCGTCGTTGCGCTGGCTCTGGCGGGTGCCGCCCTGATTTCCGCGCGCTTGCGGCCAAAACTCCTCTGGCCGCTGATCTTCTTCACCGGCTGGACGAATCTGGCCACGCACACCACGGCGCTCTCCCCGGCGGACCTGCGCCTCGTCATTGGCGATCAGCCCGAGCTCGTGCGGCTGCGTGGAACTCTGGCGGCAACACCCACTCAGACCATCCATGTGCGCGACGCGGTCGAGTCCGTCCGGTCGCTCGTGTTTATCGAAGCCGAGGCGGTCCAGCGCAACGACCGCTGGGAACCGGCGCGGGGCACGGTGGCCGCAACCGTTCTGGGCGTCCTGGACGCCGGCTTTTTCACGGGCACGCGCGTCGAAGTGTTCGGGGTGATCGGTCCCCCGCCGCGCGCGGCGGCCGAAGGCCTGTTCGATTATCGCACCTACCTCGCCTGGCAACGGGTCTATCATCAGTTCGACACCCGCAGCACGAACGACTGGACCCGCCTCAGCCCGCCCGGGTCGCCGCCGCGGACCGACCGGTTTCTCACGTGGGCGCACCGCACGCTGGCCCGCGGCCTGCCGGTCGAGGATGAACCACTGCGACTGCTCTGGGCGATGACGCTTGGCTGGAAAACGGGCCTGACCGACGAAGTGTCGGAGCCGTTCATGCGAACGGGCACCATGCACATTTTTGCCATCAGCGGCCTGCACATCGCGTTGATCGCCGGCATGTTGGTGCAATTGCTGCGCGTTCTGCAGGTGCCGCGCGGCGCCTGCGGCGTGGTGGTCATCCCGTTGATTTGGCTCTACACCGCGGTGACTGGCTGGCAATCCTCGGCCATCCGCTCGACGATCATGATGTCCGTGGTTGTGCTCGGCTGGTCCCTGCGCCGGCCCGGCAACCTGCTGAACTCGCTGGCCGCCGCGGGCACGATCATCCTGCTCTGGCAGCCCGAGCAAGTGTTCCAGGCCAGCTTCCAGCTCTCGTTCTTTGTCGTGCTGGCGCTCGCCCTGTTTCTGCCGCCGATCCAGGCCCGGCTCAACCGACTGCTGCAAACCGACCCGCTGCTGCCGCGGGAACTGCTGCCGCGGTGGCGGCGCGGGCTCAACACGGTCATGCGCCTGCTCCTCTTCAATCTGGCCGTGTCGCTCGCGGCCTGGCTGGGCTCGATGCCGCTCATCGCCCTCTATTTCCATTTCGTCACGCCCGTCAGCCTGTTCGCCAACCTCGTGATCGTGCCGCTCAGCAGCTTCGCGCTCGCCGCCAACCTGGGCAGCCTCGCGTGCGGTGACTGGCTGCCGTGGCTCGGTGACCTGTTCAATCACAGCGCGTGGCTGTGGATGACGGCGATGATTCGGTTCAGCGAATGGGCGCAGGACCTGCCCGGCGCATGTTTCTGTGTCCGGCCGCCCGGCGTCATCGGTTTCGTCGCATGGTATGGCCTGCTGATCGGGGTTCTGAGCGGCTGGCTGCTGGCGCCGGCCCGGCGCAAGTGGTTCGCCCTTGGCCTGGCGTTGGGCGCATTGGGATTCGGCCTGGGCGCTTGGTGGCGACATGGCGCGACCGAGATCACCGTGCTCTCCTTGGGTGGCGGCTCGGCGCATTTCGTCCACGCGCCCGCGCACGGTGGCGACCTGCTGGTGGACTGCGGCAGCGAATCCTCCGCCGGCTTCGTCGTCAAACCGTTCCTGCGCGGCCAGGGAGTCAACCGGCTGCCGTGCCTTGTCGTCACCCACGGCGATGTCCGGCATGTGGACGGCTGGCGAATTGTGTTCGACGAATTCCGGCCGCGGACGGTGGCCACGAGCGGCGCGCGTTTCCGCTCGCCCGGTTACCGGCGGTTGCTCGAACGAATGGACACGGAGCCCGCCCGCTGGCGTCGGTTGCAGCGCGGCGACGTGCTCGCTGGCTGGACTGTGTTGCACCCCGAGGCCGGTGGCGAGTTCGCGCAGGCGGATGACGGCGCGCTGGTCCTGCGCGGCAAGTTCAACGGGGTGCGCGTGCTGCTGTTGTCAGACTTGGGCAAGGCGGGTCAAGCGGCCTTGCTGGAACGTGGAGGCGACCTGCGGGCGGAGATTGTGATCGCCGGCCTGCCGGGCCGCGGCGAACCGCTGGACGAAGCGTTGCTCGCCGCCGTGCGACCGCGGGTGATCATCCTCAGCGACGCGGAGCACCTGGTTGCCGAGCGGGCCTCGCCGGCCCTGTGTGCGCGGCTGGCGCAATCCGGCGCTACGGTGCTGCGCACGGGCGAGAGTGACTCGATCACCGTCAAGTTGCGCGCCGGGCGCTGGGAAATCCGCGCCATGGACGGTCGGCGCCTAACCGGCACGGCCATCGCTGCGGACTTGTTGCCGGCGGAGTTTGATAGGGGTAGGGATCAGGGTTTGAACCTGACCCCTCCGAACCGGACAGGCGGATCTCCCGCATCCGGCTCTCCAGTTCGTGGCTCCCGATGGACTGGCTCAGGCACTCGACTCAGGGCTCTTGGAAGAGTCGCACCAGCCGCGCAGGCTTGCGCCCCGCTCACCTGATTCACAGGCGGTCCACTGTCAGGTCGGCGTGGTCCTCCAGGCCCGGTGCTCCGGTGCATCCGGGCGCACAGCCTTGCGGCACTACCCGGACCCTTCTGGGATGGAGTTCCCATGGCTCCCAACACCACGTCCCTGTCCCCCTTGGCTCCACGGTCGTTACCCGCTTCCCAGCTACTACGAGGACTCTGACCCCGACCGGCCCGTTCGCCACCAGCCGTGGTTCCCTGCTTCACGTCACTTGGATTTCCCAACATTCCGTCTCCAACCATCCACGGTTCTCGTCCAGACGCGCTCCACTCCCTCTACGCTGGCCGCTCTATTTTGTTCGGGCTTCGCCTTTCACTCGAAGGCTCGCCAAAACCGCCGACCGAATCGAGTTCACCTTGCCCCCAACAGGGGGTCCTTGTTACGGACTGTTCGTTCACTTCCAGTTGCTTCCCACCCGGGGGTATCGCCCCGGCGCAGTTACTTTCGGTTACTGGCCCTACAGTGTCGGCCAGGTCAGGGACTTCCACCCTGCTATCCAAGTGCGCTCTCAGGCGCACGAGCGCGGGCGTCCGCGCCCGCTGCGTTGCGCGTCGCGCGCAAGGCTCGGGGAAAGCTCAGAAGTCTTCGACGGGACGCCGAAGACGGCGACCAGGGCCGGTCGCGCTCCCTTTCGCAAAGTCAGACCCGGCACGAGGCGTTCTATGGCTGCGGCCAGGATCTCCGGCCACGGCCATTGGTTCCGGGCGGCGACGGTCCGCGCCTGGCGCAAAATGCGGGCCGCGCTACGGATGTCCACGGCTCGCGAGGTCGTCCGCAAATGGCACCGCCATTCGTCGGCCGCCCGGGCGCGATCGCACACCGCGTAAAACTGCCGCCGCGCTTCGCGCGCCGCGTCAATGTCCTGCACCGCGATGCGCACCAAACCGGGAACTGGCAAAAAGGAGGTTGGCATAGTAGTGGCTATTGGACGTGGTAGCGGATCGGCAGGCGGAACCGGTCCAGCCCTTTACCGGGCAACCCGTGGCCGACCTGGCGGAGATCTGCGATTGGCAGGCCCGCCGCCAGGCCAGACGATTCGCCGAGTTCTTGAGCCAGAGCAATTGAGGCCGCACCAGGATGCTGTCGCCCGCCGCCGGGAAAGTCCACAGCCCACGGGCCGGGCACCGGCTAGGGCGAGTAGGCCACGCTGGCGGGACTGCCCCAACGAGGCGTCGATGGGGTGGCCCGTCTGCATCAACGCCGCCGCGTGGATTTTCGCAAGGCCCGGCGCCTGGGCCCAAACGACGGCCTGTTTGTTTGGACCAGAAATTGCCAGCAATCGGAGATTCTCTCCCCCAGCCAATGGGATGGGCTGCCGGCCCGAATCACCGTGCGCATCCTCCGTTTCACCACCACGATCCGGGGATTTCGGCATCGCCGGATCACCCTGGTGACCACGCTGCTGGACCCCGAACTCCACCCGGCCGAGGAACGGGTGGGGCTCTATGCCCGGCGCTGGCGCTTGGAACTCTGCCTGCGGGATCTCAAGACGACCCTGGGCCTGGAGCCACTGCGCTGCAAGACCCCGGACCTGGCGAAAAAGGAACTCCTGGCTTGCCTGGTGGCTCACAACCTGGTCCGCGGTTTGATGGCCGAGGCCGTGGCGGTTCACCGGGTGGAATTGGAACGGGTGAGCTTCAAGGGAAGTGTCGATGCGTTGCGCCAGTTCAGCGACGCCCTCAGCCGGGCGCCCAATCGCACGCTGCGCCGCCAATTATGGGCGGACTTGCTGCTGGCCCTGGCGCGCGATTTAGTGCCCCTCCGCCCCAACCGCACGGAACCTCGCGCTCTCAAACGCCGCCCCAAGCCCTATCCCTTGCTCAATCAACCGCGCCGTAAGTTCGTGGAAATCTCCCACCGCAGCCGTTACTGGAAAGGCCGACCCCGCAATTATCGAGCCCGTAACTAAGGGCCATTCTGGACTGACCCCATTACGTGGAGCAACTTTTGCTCGTATTCGCCGTGCGAGCCGGCGCGGATTAACCAGATGGCCATAGGCGTTAGTACGGTTGGGATTCTGGGATTTTCCTTTTTGGCAGGGGATACTTCGCGGAGCGTTCCGGGATCCCGCCCAGCCGGCGGTAAGCCTCGCCAGCGAGCCAATGGCCGACGGTGTCCCGGAAGGCCGGGTCGTTCATGTACCGGGCGAAGATGTCCTCGTTTTGGTCCATCCGCTCGATGAAGAGTGTTTCCAGCAGGTTGTTGAAAACCAGGGAGAACTTGTCCTCGGGATTCACCACGGCTGCCTGTTTCAGGTTCTCGTCGGTCATCGCTGCCTCGACGATCTGATCGAAGAAGAGCTGGTCGGCTTCGTTAAAGTCGGTGCCGAATCGCGCGTTTACCAGGTCAATGAGCCGCGACAGGGCGACTGGTTCTTCGTGCAGTAATCCGCTGCCGACTTCCTGTGGGCCGTCGAGTGGCTTGGCCTGGCCTTCCTTGAGGTTGATCGAGCCTTCACTGATTTTCTGGAGGCGGTAGTACTCGAGCTTCACTTCCTCGTCGAAGCTGTAGCGCGGACCTCCCCGGCGCTTGGGCAATTTGGGGGAGAGATAGCGAAGGAAGGTGTAGAGCCGCTCCAGATCCGTGTCCTGGTAGGGAATGATCTGGCTCAGGAACGAGTAGAGGTTGCGATAAGCGAACAGCTTCCCGCGCCACAGTTCGGCCTCGTCCTCGTTCTCCTGCTGCAGGGCTTGGAAGCGGTCCATGGCCCGGTCGAGGGCGGCGTTCATGGCCTTGTGGTCGCCGGCGCTTTGCCGGAGCTTGGGCTTGAAGTAGATTTCGCAGAAGCGCTGAACCTCCTCCGCGAGGTAGATGCCGGAGGCATCGAGATCGGCCTTGAGTTCGTACATGCGCGCCGGTTCGACCTCCTCGCCCATCTGGGCGCCTTCGTAGTAGGTCTTGAACGCCTCCTGGATTTCCAGCCGGTCGTTTACGAAATCCAGAATGAAGGTGTCCTCCTTGAGGGGGTGAGTGCGGTTCAGGCGCGAGAGTGTCTGGACCGCCTGCAAACCCGAAAGCCGCTTGTCCACGTACATGGTGTGGAGGAGCGGTTGGTCGAAACCGGTCTGGTATTTCTCAGCCACGAGCAGCACCTGGTATTCCGTGGTGGCGAACTTCTCCGGCAATTCCTTTTCCCGGATGCCGAGGTTCATGCCCTCTTCCGTGTAGGTTTTGCTGGGAGTCTTGTCGTCAACCACGGTGCCGGAGAAAGCCACCAGGGTCTTGATGGGATACCCCTTCCGGGCGATGTATCGGTCGAAGCTCTGCTTGTAGCGCACCGCCTCCAGGCGGGAACCGGTCACCACCATCGCCTTGGCCTTGCCGCCGATCTTGTGCCGGGTGACGGCGTTGAAATGCTCGACCATCAGCTCCGTCTTCTGCGCGATTGTTGTACGGGTGCAAGCGCATGAAGCGGGCGAGCGCTCGGGCGGCCTGCTTACGCTGGACATTGGGATCGTCCTGACACGCCTTGAGCAGTTTGAAGTAGGTGGTGTAGGTCGTGTAGTTCTTCAACACGTCCAGGATGAAGTCCTCCTCGATGGCCTGGCGCATCGTGTATTTGTGGAACGGGATGCCATTGCGGCCGAACACCGCCAGCGTCTTGTGTTTGGGAGTGGCGGTGAACGCAAAGAAGCTGAGGTTCGCCTGTTTCCCGCGTTTGGCCATACTGCGGAACAGCTCCTCCATGTTCTCCAGGCCTTCTTCTTTCGCTTTCTGCTTTGCCTCTTCGACCAAGGCCTCGCCAGCGAGGACTTCCTTCAGGTCGGTCGCGGATTCGCCGGACTGGGAACTGTGGGCCTCGTCAACGATGACCGCCACGCGCCGGGTGGGCAGGACACCCTTCCCCTGCTGGCCGCGGTCTTCCGCCAGCTTGAGCAGTTGGCGGGACACGAAGGGGAACTTCTGAAGGGTGGTGATGATGATCGGGACGGCGCTTTCCAGTGCGGCAGCAAGCTGCCTGGAATCCTCGTCAATCTTCTGCACCACCCCCTGACGGTGATCGAACTGGTAAATCGTGTCCTGCAACTGTTGATCAAGCACCAGGCGGTCGGTGACCACGACCACACTGTCGAAGACACGCTGCTCCTGCGCGTTGTGGAGCGAGGAAAGCCGGTGGGCCAGCCAGCCGATAGTGTTGCTTTTGCCGCTGCCGGCGGAATGTTCCACGAGGTAGTTGTTTCCTGGACCTTCCTCGCGCGCCTTCGCGACGAGCTGCTGCACACACTCCCGCTGGTGGAAGCGCGGAAAGATCATGGTCTCCTTCTTGACCTTGTGGCCCTCGTCCGTGCGTTTTTCCTCAACTTGCAGGTGAAGGAAGCGGGCGAGGAGCTCCAGCAGGCTGTCCCGCTGGAGAATTTCCTCCCACAGGTAGGCAGTGCGATACGTGCGGCCCTGCGGGTCTGGGGGATTGCCGGCACCACCATCTCGGCCTTTGTTCAGGGGTATGAAATGCGTGGCCGTGCCGGCGAGGCGGGTGGTCATGAACACCTGGTCGGTATCCACGGCGAAATGGACCAGGGTGCGCCGCGTGAACTCGAAGAGGACCTCGCGCTGATCGCGGTCGAGGCAGTATTGGCGCTTGGCATCCTCAAACGTCTGACCGGTGAGCGGGTTCTTGAGTTCCGCCGTGGCAACGGGAATACCGTTGACGCTGATCGTCACATCCACGCTGTTCGCGTTCCGGGTGCTGTAGTGCAGTTGGCGGGTGATGCCGACGCTGTTGGCTTTGTAGCGGACCTCCAACTCGGGGTTGAGGCCGTGGGCCGCTTTGAAGAAGGCGACCCGCAACGTGCGGCCGTAGCACTTGAAACCGTGCCGCAAGGTGGCCAGCGATCCGTGGGCGTCCATCCACTTGCAGAGGTCGGCGAGAATCAACTCGCCGGTCCTGGGGCCGTGGAGCGCCTCCAGCTTGCCCCATTCCTTGGGCTGGGTTTCGCGGATGAAGGCGAGGACAACCTCTGGGAAGATAGCCCGTTCGCGCTCGAAGCCGGACTCGTCCACCGTCACGTAGCCCTTGGCGAGCAAGTCCAACTCGATGGCGGACTCGAAGGCGGCTTCGGAGGTGGCGGGCACGCTCATTTGAACACCCACTTCTCGCGGCGCATCAGTTCGAGAAGGTCAATGCACGGAACCTTCAGCGCGCTGCACACGTCTGGCACGAAATGCGTACGAAGGGCGTGCTTCTTGGCGTGCGCCGGAGTTTCGTGGGTGACCACCGTCCAGCCCTTCAGCTTCGCCAAGGCGATCACGTAACGGTCAGCCTCGTCGTGCCGCGCGTAGTGATCAATCATGCCGGGAAACCTGGCGGAGATGGCGTTCGCTTCTGCGACCAATGGAGCGTCATGCCGGCAAAACTGGATCGGCTTTGCCTTGGTCCAGGCTTTCAATGCTGGGGGCGCGATGTGCTGGATTTCATCGGCGACTCCTTGAGCGGCCTTCCATCGCCCGCCCGCTTACGAGCCCTTCGATCTGCGCCCGGACGTTCGGGAAGATGTCCTCCGGGTAACGGCGCACCCACCAGTCGAGATAAATGTTGGTGTCAACCGAATACATGGCCTAGACCTCAGCGATTGCCGCCAGCCCCGCCGGTTTCGCAATCCACCCCCGCCGCAGTGTTTCGACATGCCCGAAGCCGAGGTCCAGATAGTGCGAGGCGTCCACCGAACTGATGCGCTCGCCGCTCAAGGCGCTCAACACGAGCGAAGTAAACAACGGGCCGTTGCGGCTTACCGCCTTCTCCGCTGGCGAGGCGATGCCGAAGCCGGGGCGATCAGGATGAGCCTCGCGATACGTCTGCCAATCGGTCTTCCAGCGCGCGTACGCGACTGGAGACATGACGCCCATCCGCAGGAGCCGGGTGGCGGCTGCGGTCGGCGTCACGCGAAAGCGCTTTGCCACGCGACGCATTCGCTCGACATCCCAGGCTCGATCACGGCGCTGCCGCACGACATCGCCATTCGCTTCCATGGCGTCCGGCGACATCAAGGCCGCGCCGGCAACACCTTCGCAGAACCGTTCGACCTCCAGCCAGTCGGGCTCGCCACGGTCCTCAGTCAGGGCGGGCCTTTCTTCTGCTGCCGCCGCCAGCGCGAGATGCGCCACCTCGTGCAACAAGGTGAACGGCTTCGAGAGCGGCAGTTCCTTGGAGCTGATGCCGGCCACGGGCAGCGGGAAATGCACGATGGAGGTTCCGCGAACCTCGCCGATGCCTTGGCCGGGCATCTGGCAGACCAGCACCCCCAGCCGCTCCACCGCCACACGCCACTGGCGGAAGGCGACGAACTCGCTAGGCCAAGCCAACTGCTCGTCCAGGGAAACCCCCAAGGCGGCGCGCAGCCGCTGGCCCACGGCTTCGACGCTCTCCCGCAGATGAGCGCGCAGTTGGAATTCCGGCGGGTCATCCCCCAACTCTGCGTAGAGATGCAGGGCCAATCGTCGGCGATGCACCAGCCGCCGAATGGACAGGCGAAGCGCGGCCGGTTCCGCGCCGGGCCGGACTCCCGGCAGGCGGCGATACTCGGTGGCCAGCGGCGGCAATTGCGGTGGCGCGGGCAGGGAGAAAATGGCCAGCGGCCGTTCATAGATTATCGCCAGCCGCTCCGCCTGGTTGAGCGTGGGCTGCGCCTGGCGGTTTTCCCACGCCTGCAGCTTCACCACCGTGATGCCCTGACCCGCCCGTTCCGCCGCCGCTTCCAGTGAATAGCCGGCTTCCTCCCGTGCCCAAACGAGCAGGGGCGGATTCACCATCGCTGGAACGCGAACTGCCATGCGCAAATTATACCTCGGCGGACCGACCGCTGTCAGCCCCGGACGCGAAAATGTTGTGTCCACCCGTTACGGCGGCGGCGATGAGGGCGGCGCGGCGCTCCTTCAACAAGGCCATCGTCCACTCCGCCGACGCCCGCAAGGCATCCAACTTTGCCGTCTCCGCCGCGATGTGGGCAACGATGGCGCGCTGCTCGTCCAGAGGCGGGACGGGAAGCCAGACCTCGAAGAAGCCTTCGGGGTAAAGGCGCAGTCGGGAAGACCATACGCCTTTGGAGTAGCGGATCACTTCCTGCGCGAACTGCGGGATGCGGACCAACGCGTCCACGTAGGCGCCGACGAGTTCCGGGCCGGGGACATAGACGTTGTAGGCGGGGCTGACAATGCCATCGCAAGGCGAGATGCCCATTGCGCCCATCCAGGCCCAGAGCGTGTTGATGGCGAGGTCGCCCTTCCGGCAAATCTTATAGCCCTCGGTCGTTTCCGCCTCGAACATGTTCACGTCCTTCTCGGAGCGCGGCGTGACGCCGGTAAGATGGGAAACAGTGAGCATCTCGCCTTGGTCATTTTCGATTCTCTCGTCGCGTTCTTTGAAGAGCCGCTTGCTGCGTTCCGTTCGCCAATGCGCTGGGATCTGGCCGAGCCAGGGGAGGCCGGAGTCGCGGAGGGTGGTGGTCGGGTTGAGGCCGCGCGTGACGGCGCGGGTGATGAGCGCCCGGCGTTTCTCCGCCAGCAATTCCAGCAGCCGTTCCTTCTCCGCAACCAAGGAATCGAGCCGCTCCGTCTCCCGGTCAAGGAAGTCGGCGATGGCCGATTGCTCGGCAAGCGGCGCGAGGGGTAAGGCCAGTTTGCCAATCTCGTCTTTGGGAAGGCCAAACCGGGTGACGCCATTCGCCGCTAGTTCAAGTTGGACTCGAATCGCCTTCGCCTGGAGACAGCGCAGCAGAAAACGTCCGTCGAGTTTTGCAGGGCGTGGACGCAGTACCGCCAGGTGATAGCCGCAAACGAAGTCCTCCGCAGTGTCCACGACCAGCGCGGGGATTCCAATGTCGTCCCACGATTCCGAATCCTTCGTTATTACCACATCGCCAACCTCAAGGTGGAACTTCTCGATCTCAATGGGAGTGGCAGTGCCGCGCATGAGGTCCAACTGGCAACTGATAAACTCGTTGTTGTAAACATCCGTGTAGTTGCAGAGCCGAACGGGCAGCTCATCGTCAGCGGGGATCTTGTCCACGTTGCTGACCGTGTAGTCGGCGGCGGCGCGAAGCGGCACAGGCTTCCAACCTGGAGGAAGTTGCTCCGTCCACGCCAGCCAGTCGCTCATGCCGTCACCTCCTTGAGGAGACGCATGAAGTTCTCCTCCGACCGCTTGAGGTCGGCATCAATCGCCTCCAGCGGGTGCGGTTTGGGGAAGTGCCTCATGGCAACAAGCAGGGGATGACCTGACGGCTGTGCCGCCGGTACACGCGAAAATCGGCGTCCGTGGTCACGATGACGGGGTCGGGCAGCGTCTCGCTCATGCGCACGAGGCAGGCATCGGCCAGGCTCATGGGCACGTCGGCGTATTTGTCCATCAGACCCAAAACCGGCTTCCCTTCGTCGCGCAAACCGTAAGCCACGCGCAGTCGCCCATCGTTCAATAATCGGGCCAGCCTGACCGCCTCCGGTCGCGCCAGCAGGAAAAAGGTTTCGACGACCGCCGCTTCGCAGGTGAGCCACGGCAAGGGCAGATCAGCAACCGCAGCCCTGGACCAGGCGTGATGTTGGTCGCGCGGATCAAGCAGGGCGACGAGCGCACTGCTGTCAATAATGACGCTTTGCGGCACGGTAATGAGCGCGGATGATTTCGGGCAGCCGCTTCTTGTCGCGCGCCGCGTCGCGCTTGCGGCCAGTAGTAACCGGCAAGCGGTCAATCTCCGCGAGAATGTCGGCCAGCGGGTGATCCTGGCGCGCGGGCGGCATGGTGGCGAGCCGCTCGCGAACAACGTCGGATTTCGACACGCGGCGGGCGACCGATTCCTGTTCAATCCGCCGGGCCAGAACATCCGGCAATCGAACGGTCAAAGTTTTCATGTCCGCAGCGTAAGACAAATGCGGCAGATATGCAAGACGATGGTTTTCACGCCGTCACCTCCTTGAGTAACCGCATGAAGTTCTCCTCGGACTGCTTGAGGTCGGCGTCAATGGCCTCCAGCGGGCGCGGCGCTTGGTAGCGGTAGAAGTGGCGGTTGAAATTGATTTCGTAACCGATCTTGTCCTTGGCGCGGTCCATCCAGGCATCTGGAACATGCGGCAGCACTTCGCGGCGGAAGTAGTCGTCAATGTCCTCCTTAAGCGGCACGTTCTCGAAGTCGCGCAATGGTGCATCCACGACGTAACGAACACGGACGCGTTTGCCCTTGCCATTCTTGTCCTCAAACCAGCCCGCGAAACGGTCTTGCTCGGAGACGCTTTTGCCCTTTTCCCAAGGCTCAGTTTTGGCGATGACGGGTTGGGCTTTCGGGTCGGTCAGAACGAAGAAGCGGCGAAACTCGCGCTCGGCGTGCGTGCCAAGATCGTCCAACCTCTCGAAATGCGGCGCGACCTTGGGGGCAATCACATTCCAGTCCAGCCATGCCTGGCGCCCGAATTCGGACAAGATTGCAGCGAACCACGCTTTCAACTGGTCGGACGCGGCCATACGCTCCTGGTCTTGTTGGTGCGCTGCTTCCACGGCTTTGAGCCATTTGGCTTCCTCGTCGGCGTTGAGTTCCAACCGAAGCCGCAGCGGGCGTTCCACGGTGACGCGCGTGTAACCGAAATCTTCGTTGTCGAAAATCTTGCTGTGGTCGCCATCCGCGAGGCGGGCATAGAGCCGCACGAGATCGCTGATCTGGTCCGGTTCGCCGTCCGTGCCTTCACCGAATTTGCGGCGTTTGTCGCCCAGGCTGCGGCGCATGGGCACGAAACTCGCGCGCGCGTCCACGGCTGGATTTTGCCCCGGCGCCGTTTCTCCTTCCGGTTGGTGACGATCCAGACGTAGGTGCCGATGCCGGTGTTATAGAACATCTGCTCCGGCATGGCGACGACGGCTTCGAGCCAGTCGTTTTCGATGATCCATTTCCGGATGTCGCTTTCGCCGCTGCCCGCGCCGCCGGTGAAAAGCGGCGAGCCGTTGAAGACGATGGCCAGGCGGGAGCCATGCTTGTGCTGGTCCGGCTGCACCGGCTCGAACTTGCTGACCATGTGTTGGAGGAAGAGCAGCGCGCCGTCGTTCACGCGCGGGAGTCCGGCGCCGAAGCGGCCTTTGTCGCCGAGGACTTCGTGTTCCTTTTCGATGGCGGTGGCCTGCTTCTTCCAGTCCACGCCGAAGGGCGGATTGGCGAGGAAGTAGTCGAATTTGTCCGCGCTGAACTGGTCGTCGGTGAGCGAGTCGCCGAACCGAACTTCGCTGTTCTCGTGGCCTTTGATGAGGAGGTCGGAGGCGGCGACGGCAAAGGCGCGCTTGTTGTAGTCCTGGCCGAAGACCCAGAGTTGGGCCTCCGCGTGGTGCTCGTGCAGGTAACGCTGGGATTCCGCCAACATGCCGCCGGTGCCACAGGTGGGGTCGAGGAGTTTGCGGACGGTGCCGGGCCGGGCGAGCAGGTCGTCGTCGTGGATGAAGTAGCAGGTTGACCATGAGGCCGATGACATCGCGCGGCGTAAAATGATCGCCCGCGGTTTCGTTGGCCAGTTCGTTGAAGCGGCGGATGAGGTTCTCGAAGACCAGCCCCATGTCGTAGTTGGTGACCTGGTCGGGATGGAGGTCCACATCGCAGAACTTGGAGACGACCAGGTAGAGGATGTTCGCCTCGCGCATCCGCTCGATCTCGTTGGTAAACTCGAAGAACTCGAAGATGCGGCGGACGTTGGCGGAGAAGCCGTTGATGTAGCTGACGAGGTGCTTGTCAATGTTGTCCGGATCGCCTTTGAGTTTCTGAAACGTGAGCGGGGAGTGGTTGTGAAAACGCTGGCCGGCGGCCCGGCGACCCCATCACCTACACCATTCTCTTCGAGAACCAGGCGTCGGCGAGCCTGCCGGCGCAAACGGTCACCGTTACCGATTCGCTCGACGCCAATCTCGACTGGTCCACCTTGCAGTTGGGGGCCATCGGCTTCAACCACACCACGGTGGCCGTTCCGGCGGGAGTGCAGACCCTTGCCACCCAGGCCAGTGTGGCCACGGATCCCAACCCGGTGCAGGTGAACGCCACGTTGAATCCCGGCACCGGCGTCATCACCTGGTTGCTGCAGTCCGTTGATCCGGTCACCGGACAACTCGTCACTGACCCGCTGGCCGGATTTTTGCCGCCGGACAACGCCCAGCAAGCCGGCGAGGGTTACGTCACCTACACGGTTCGCAGTCGGGGCAGCTTGGGCACGGGCACCCGGATTCTCAATCAGGCCAACATCGTCTTTGACGTCAACGCGCCCATCCTCACGCCGATCGTGACCAACACCATTGATGCCACCCCGCCGGTCAGCGCCATGGCCGTTCTCCCGGCGACCACGTCACTGACCAACCTGGTGGTTTCCTGGTCGGGCACCGATGCCGGCTCCGGGATCGCCAGCTACGAAATCTTTGTTTCCGTCAACGGCGGTTCGTGGACCCCGTGGCAGGTCGGCGCGACCAATACCTCGGCGGCCTTCCCGGCCGCCTATGGCAACACCTACGCCTTCTACAGTGTCGCCGTGGATGCCGCGGGCAACGTGGAAGCGGCCCCCGTGGTTCCGGGAACCACGACGGCCGTGCAACCCGTGATCACCAGTGTGACGCAAAACGCGGGCAACATCTCCTTCGCCTGGAGTGCCGTCGTCGGGAAGACGTATCAGGTGCAATACACGACCAATCTGACCCAGGCCGTCTGGCACAATCTGGGCAGCGCGGTCACGGCCAACAGCGCCACCATGACCGCTTCGGACAGCCTGGGTGCCAATCCGCAACGCTTTTACCGCATCGTCATGCCATAGACGACTGCCGGGCGGCCCGAAGCCGAGCAACGACTGCCGTTGAATCCAGTTTGGCGGCCCAGCGAAATCCGCGCTGGCGAACGCGGTCAGAGCCAAGGCGCTCGTTCAAGCGACGGAACGATCCTTGGTTGGGTTCTGTATGTGAAGTTTGCCAACCGGCCACGATTGTCCTCGTGGTGGGTTGAGGCGGCCTGAGCGGCGAACTGCCGACGACCGGGCCGCCGCTCGGCCGGCGTGGGAGCGCGCGGCGGGGTCGCTCCGCCGCAAGGCCGGCCGTCCCGGGCTGTGGGGCACGGCTGCCCGATTCACGCACCCAATTGCCAAGTTAAAACAGGCCCCTCCGGGCTGGCTTGGCCGGTCAACGACAACCAAAACTGTCCCACGGTTCTTGAACCAAGTGCCGGCATGTGGATGCACGCAGCCCGGTCGCTGACAACCTGGCGAAATCAAGAACTCAGTCGTGTAAAAGCACGATACTATGGACTGACCCCGAATGGCCCTTAGATAAGCCCCAATACCTTCTTGGACAGTGGTTTGCGTCGAGGCAGATCCGGGAGGGTGCGGAAGATGAGTTCACGGCTCAGGGCCTGCATTTGTTGGAGGATGGCCTGCGCGTCGTGCCAGTTGTCGATGGCTTGCTTCAAGGCCCCGTACTGTTCCGGCGAGAGCGCTACCGAAACGGTCTTGCCGCGGACCTTGCGGGTCCACTGATAACCGGGCCCTCCCGCGCCTGGACCGCGGTCCTGCACGTAGCCCTGGCTGATCCAGCCGACCTGGGCGAGGTGGGCGCGCAGGCGGGCGTATTGGGCTTCCAGGCGAGCGAGTTTCCGATTCATCGAACACCGAGGATAACATGGGCGTCAATAGGGCGGTAGATATACCGCTCTAGGAACCCCCCGTGCTTCCCCGCCTTTCGCTCCCGCCTGGCCGCGTGGGGCCGGCGCACGGTCCACTCCCTGCGCCAGGCCACCGTGGGCCAACTCCAAGACCAGCTCCGCGACCTCTTGCCCGCTCCGCTCCTGGCCCGCGAGGAGGAGGGCCCCAACCGCCGGGAACGCGACTTCCCGCTGCGCCTGACTTTCGAGTGCTTTCTGTGGCCAATGCTTAAACTCAGGACGGCCTGCCGCGAGGTGGTCCGCCAAGTCCAGGCCTTGCGCACGCTCCACGGCCTGCCGCCGATCTCGGAAGGCGATTCGGCCTCCATCCAAGCCCGCCTCCGTTTGCCCAAGGAGCGGCTGGAACAAGCCCTGGCGGCCACCGCCCAAACCGCCGATCGCCGGGTGGGCCCCAGGGCCCGGCTCCAAGGCCGTCCCGTCAAGGTCGTGGACGGCTCCTCGACGCAATTGGCCGACACGCCCGCCAACCAGCAACGCTACCCTCAGCCCCGTTCGCAGAAGCCGGGTTGCGGTTTCCCCGTGATGAAGTTCCTGGTGCTCTTCTCCCGGGGCGGCGGGGCCGTCCTCAACGTCATCCTGGGCCGCCTTCATCAGCATGACCTGCGTCTGTTGCGGGGGTTGTGGGACCAACTCAAAAAGGGCGACATTCTCCTGGGCGACCGCGCCTAGGGCGAGTAGGCCACGCTGGCGGGACTGCCCCAACGAGGCGTCGATGGGGTGGCCCGCCTGCATCAACGCCGCCGAGTGGATTTTCGCAAGGCCCGGCGCCTGGGCCCAAACGACGGCCTGTTTGTTTGGACCAGAAATTGCCAGCAATCGGAGATTCTCTCCCCCAGCCAATGGGATGGGCTGCCGGCCCGAATCACCGTGC
>Ga0208457_1000559_pt1 | contig 35983 bp, 32 predicted proteins | sample June2015DPH_10_1_FD_185513 | JGI IMG/M metagenome (GOLD analysis project Ga0208457, IMG submission 185513) | Peatland microbial communities from SPRUCE experiment site at the Marcell Experimental Forest, Minnesota, USA - June2015DPH_10_150... | ecosystem: Environmental > Terrestrial > Soil >... | reverse complement strand
CCAAGATCGTCCAGGTGGAAGTGGAAGTACATGTACTGGTGGACTGCCGCCAGCTCATCCGCCACGGATTTGTTCAGCAACTCGTTGCTTTTCTCGCTGTTCACGACAATCACCTCCGCTATTTGAACCTTCACCACCACCGCCAAAACCAAAACTCAACAAGGCCACAAAAGCTAGAAGCGCTTTGCTCCCAGTGTGGTCTTCGTCCGGATGAAGCGGGACGCTTTGCTAGCTTGCAAAGGCGGCAGCGTTTCCGCTACCCCACGTTCTTGCCCGTAAGCGCTTGTGGCACTTAGGGTACTTATCCTCCCAGGTCAGAATGAGGGATAGTGCATGCGTCACAAGAGTATGGAGGGAGCCCCGCAGATAGTGGGAGGAACCGCAGGGTCGCAGCCTGTGATAAGTGGTGGGAGATCAGGATATAACCCATTATTCGGCCTGGTAACAGAGGGATAAGTCCTGGTAAGTCGGCAAACCGGACATCTTGCTCCTAGTACCCTTCTCCTCCGGCACCTAACGAAGGTCGACAATCGTCGCACGATTGAGGTCGAGCGCATACTCTTGGTCCCTGCCACTCCACTACCAAGTTCAGTGAACAGCAGACACTCGTCGCTGGACCGAGATGGGTCATGCAATCCTTGTTTCGTCCCTATTGGGTGCAGCCTATTCACTGCACCTGTAAGGTTGGCGTCTAGTTTGAGGCAGTCCTGTCCAGTTCTCCGATGGAGGAGGGGTCTGCCGGAGGTGGAGGGATGATCTCGAAGGCGAGGGCGAGGGTCGAAAGCAGGTCCGTGCCTGCTAAGCTGGTGAAAGTGCTGGATGTTGCCAAGATGCTTTGCTGTAGCGAGTACAAGGTCCGCTCAATGATCTACTCGGGGGAGTTAGCGCACGTAAAGGTCGGCTCGTTGACGATGGTGTCGGTGGAGGAAGTAGACAAGTTCATCGACCGGAACACGGCCAGGCACGGGAGTATCTGACCTATGGCGGTAAGTCGTTCTGTGAGTCGAGCGCTTTCGAGCCGTCCATGTGCTGTGCTGCCAAGCACGTAGGCACGGGTAAGCACGAGCAGCGTCTTGCCAAGACGAGCGGCGTCCGGCGTGCTCGCGGGAGAGGGTTCGCGCTATGCCCCCCGCAGCCGTGAATAAACACGGCGGGGAGGTCAAGAACCTCGCATTCCCCGCACAGGTTTCGGCGGCTAATCTTCGGGCGGGTTCCATTCCAACGAGAGCCGCCATGTTCTGCTTTCGTCAGGAAGTGAGTGTGTAGATAGGAGCGAACTCCGGTATTCCTGCCGTTTGACCGGCGATCCAGCGAAGTACATAGACTTGAGTGGGGTCGGTGAGGGAATGCGTAAGAGCATTCACAATGACCTCGAAGATGGCGTGGGCGACAAGGTCCTGAAAATAGTCGATATCAGGCTCGACCATGACACAGTCCACTCCGCCTATGGTCATCTTGTCGTTTTCATGGAAGGTGAACTGGACGTTGGCTTCACCGAACTGAATCTGTTTCCAACTGGAGGTCGCGCCGGGATGATAGAGTCCGGGATTGTTTTCGACGGCGAACTCGCCAGCCGCGGCAGCAATCTTGACTTGGTCGATGAGGCGGCAATCGCACCAGGCAAAAAATCGATCCTGAGCGGGAGCATAGGGTACATCCCAGCGTACTTGTTTGATGTAGTCCAGTGGCGTGCCTTGCGAGAGTGATATCTGGCTCATTGCCTCGCCGAGGTTGAGGAGGCAGGCGAGCGGTTTCTCCGTTTCGAGGAGGTTCTTGTAGCGTGCAGCACTGGTTGCGTCATCGACGTCGCTGGCGAGAAAAGGGTAGCGTGCCTTCGCGACCTCCCATGGTGCATCCGCGAAGCTGAAGCCGGGTTCATCTGAAATGAGCATGATGTCGAGGGTCTTCTCGTACTTGTCCGAGAGAATGACAGGGGCGAAGCCTGCCTGCTTGCAGCCCTTCGTCCAGACGACGACAGTATAGTTGTCTCCGTTGTTACCGAAGTATGGGAGGTCGAAGGTGATGTCGTTGGCTTTGAAGTAGTCCCGTACTCGCTGCGTCCTGTTGCCGTCAGTTATGGTAATCAGAAACTGTGCCGGTGCGGAGAATAGCTGGCGGGTTCCGTCGAAAATGCGAAGTTGCAATTTGCTCATAAGTCAAACCTCTCATTAAGGGAAAGAGTAACACTCTTGCATTGACCGAGCACAGGTCTGCCCTGCCGGCGCCGCGGAATACGGTGTGAGGGTCCACCCGTTAGGTCTTAGCATGTTGTCGCGGGACGCACGTGTTCTGGTTGCGCGGAGGCGGCGGTGAGCAGGTCATATCTGGAGACGTTGCAGGAGATGAGGAAGAAGCTCGAGGCGCTCAGGAAGGGAGACGCCTTCAAGATCACGAAGAGCTTCGGCTTCACCAAGGTCAGCGACACCGACGAGCGCTGGGAGGTAGAGGGAATCGCGGCCAGCGAGACGCTCGACCAGCAGAACGAAGTCATCGAGTATCCGGCTCTCAAGAAAGCCTTCGGCTCGTTTCTAGGAAATGTCCGGGAGATGCACAGCAACGTCGCGGTGGGGAAAACTATCGAGACAGTCCCCGACGATGCGAGAAAGGCGATCATCGTCAAGGCGATGATCTCGAAGGGTGCGCCGGACACCTGGCAGAAGATCAAGGATGGGGTGCTCAGGGGCTTCAGCATCGGCGGGCAGCGCTTGCGCTCGCAGATTCTTGACAGCGGCATCAGGAAGACCACGGAGTTGAAACTGATGGAGCTGTCCCTCGTCGACGCCCCCGCCAACCCTATGGCCTTCTTCTCGCTGGTGAAGGTTAGCGGAGGCGTTCCTGTGGCGAGTGCGCTCCTGGCTCGGGAAGGGGAGAGGAAGCAAATGTCATGTGCCATCGCTATCGAAAGAGTTTCGAGGACTCTTGCTGCGGGCTGCAGGCCGCTGCAGGAGGAACTCGGGGCGGCTTTGAAGGAGGTCGCGGGACTTGCGGGGACGCCTGCGATTCGCGTCGACTCGACTTCAATCCGCGATTACGCGGTGCTCGGGCCGACAGTGGCCGCGCAGCTTCAGATTCTTGCCAAAGGTCTACAGGTGTCGGACGCCGACACGGACCGGAAGAAGATCGCCGGAGCGTGCGAGCTTCTGCTGCTCGAGTTCGTAAACAGCGGTCGCCGCGAGAGCGGCAAGACCATCAACGCCTCTAAACTCTACCGGGAGGCGGCCTCCACTTTGTCCAAGCTGGAGGCTCCTTCCTCACTTTCCAATTCCAACAGGGTGGCCTCCGAAGGCTACAACGCCCTGGTCGACGGGGTCTTCAAGTTGGCCAACATGAAGAGGACCGAGATTCCCGAGGAGCGGCAGCCGCTCACCTTGTCCGAGTCGCGCGAGATGGAAGACAAGCTCGCCAAACAACTCGCCTCCTGGAACGAGGCGAAGATTCCTCAGTCCGGGGAGACAGGACCGGCGTATGAGCGCCTGAGCCGGACGTACTTCAAGATTTCCGCGATGCGGAAGCGCCTCGAGGGTCGGGCGCTTCGTCTCGGGGCGCGGTAGGAATACAGAATCTGTAATGGAGGGTCTGAAATGGGAAAACTTCCGCAGAAGGCCAGCGACCGGACCCAGCCAATCGGGGACACGGCGGCTATGGCGAGTCGAGGGGCGGTATTGAAGCCGCCTCGCCCGCAGGTGCAAGTCAGCCTGGAGACGGTCGGGCAAACGCACACGCCCGCCGAACAAGCAAAGAATCCGGCGGTGAACGCCGCGCCTCCCTCAATCGCGGTGACCACAGCCCAGCCCGGGATGACGGCTGCGGACGCGAAAGCGCCGACGCCGGGCGAAGAAGCGAAGGAGTAAGCCGTGGAAGAGGATTTCGAGACCACTGAGGATTTTGCGGGAACGCTCGAGACGCCTGCTAAGACCTCGGCCGCCGTGAAGCCGGAAAGGTCCGAGGCCCACAGGGAGGCGCAGCGATTGGCTGCTCTGAAACAATGGCAGGCTCGGGATCGCTGGGACGGGGTGCCGCCTCCGCTGCAAGCGAAACCTGACCCGAAGTCGAGGCGAACCTCCACACAGGTTTTGCTGGACAAGCGCCTGGCTGCGGATTCCTCCATCACCGGGATGGTGAACGAGTACGTCCGCCGCACGGCGGATGAGCTTGGCGGGATGCCGAACCTCCGGGCTGGACAGCGAGCAATGCTCGTCGCGCAGAAAGTCACCTTGACGATAATTCTCTGCCTAGAAGACCAGTTGACGGCCAGCGGCTCGCTGATGGGCGAGGACGGCAAGCCGCATGCCTTTCTAGGGATAGAAGATGCTTTCGGAACGGCACGCTGCATGGTTCATATGTGGGATCAGAGCATTGCTGTAAACTATGCTTAGTTGTCTTTCGCGAAGGTGGGTTATGGCAATTTCTTCGGAGCGTTGGAAGCAAATTACTCCCTCGCAATTTCCATGGGAACGGGAGGCATTGGACTATTTACGCGAGCACCTGCCGGACTGTGACCCCTACCGTGTTTGGGCCAACTTCGAATTCATTGCGGACGATGGTACCATCAATGAGGTTGATGTGCTGATTCTCACTCCGCGTGGCTTCTTTCTCATTGAAATCAAGAGCAAACCGGGCACCCTCAGTGGAGATCGAGCCACATGGGTGTGGACACATGATGGCCGGTCTATTACGGAAGATAACCCGATCATACTTGCCAACCGGAAAGCAAAGAAACTCGCCTCGCTGCTGAAACGACAAAAGGCTTGTCAAAAGATCCGGTTACCGTATCTTGACCCACTGGTGTTCTGCTCGAATGAGACCCTCGACTGCCGGTTGCAGGGAGTCGACCGATATAGAATTTGTCTGCGTGACCGGGAGACAACAGTAGACCGGCCTGCCGTCCCCGGTATTATCGCAGCACTGAAATTCCGCAACGTCGAAGGCCTATTCGACAACTACGAATCGCTCATCGACCGCCCCGCAGCCAGCGCCATTTCACGTGCGATGGAGCAGGCCGGAATCCGGCCATCCCAGAAATCGCGCCGAGTTGGTGATTATGTACTCGGTAATCTCCTGTTTGAGAGCCCGACGGGCACTTATCAAGACTGGGAGGCTGTCCATTTCACTTTCGCAAAGATGCTGCGGCGGGTACGTATTTATACCGCGAGTGCGAACAGCCCCGCGATTGATCGCCAGACTATTCGCAAAGCGGCCAAACGTGAGTTCGAACTCCTGGAAGGGCTCCACCACCCCGGTATCCTTGAAGCGCTGGATTTCACCGAGCACGAGTTAGGCCCGGCTTTAGTCTTTCGTCACGACCCCGACTCCATCCGGCTCGATCACTTTCTCGCACAGTACGGAGAGTATCTCAGCATCGACGACCGCTTAAGCCTCGTCAGGCAGATCGGTGAAGCCCTCAACTATGCTCACGAGAAACGGATTTTGCACCGCGCGCTCAGTCCCCAGAGCCTCCTGGTAACTGAGCCTCAGTCTCCAAAGCGAAGGACGAAGATCTTTAACTGGCAAACTGGTCGGAGGCTAGCAAGTACCACGAACTCGCAAGGATTGTCATTGGTCACGCCTACGCTACATCCCGAGCAGCTTGTAGAAGATGCATCCACGGTCTACATGGCACCCGAAGCGATTACTGAACCGGGCAGCCTTGGCGAGCACCTCGACGTGTTCTCTTTGGGCGCCATCGCATATCACATTTTCACCGGAAAAGCTCCCGCTGGCAATCTTTTCGAATTGGGCGAGAAGTTGCGCATCGGTTCGGGACTTGCAGTATCTTCCGTTTTGGATGGTGCCGGCGCGTGGCCCGACGATAAGTTCCGAATGGCCGGGAGTTATCGCCTCGTGGCTCGAATCGAAATACCAGCTACAACCACTTCTATAGTTTGCGCGTTATACGAAGTAATAGCGGTTGAAGTTCTTATGACCGCCACCGTTGGTACCGGGCAAATAAATGTAAGCCACGCGGCCGCCCGGTCACTGGTCTTGAAAGTATCTCTTCAGTTCGATGTTGTATCCCCCGTCGAGGGGGATGACCGTGCCCGTCACATAGTTGTCGGTCAAGAGGTAGAGCACCGCCGGCACAACGGCGCCAGGATCCATGAATGCGGGCTTCAAATGCGTTTTGGCTTCCACATCGGCGCGTATTTGCGGAAAGCGATCGTAGAACTTGCGAGGTCCGGCCGTATTGGCGAAGCCGGGGGCGATGCCGTTTACGCGGATGTTTTGCGGGCCCAGGGTCGCGGCCAGACTGCGCATGACGGAGAGGCAAGCCTGTTTGGCGGCAGCGTAAGCCAGAAGATCGTCCCGCAAAGGACACAAGGCAGTTTCCGATAGCGTGACCACGATGGCTCCGGAATCCGGGCGATGTCCCGTATCGTCGGGCTGAACGGGAGCATACTGGGGCGCCATCACTCGAGCGGCGGCCAAAGCCAACGTCGCGAGGGCGATGGGAAACACTTCGAACTGGGTGCGCATCGCTGTGGCCAGCTTTTCCAACGAAAGCTTCAACAAGGATTCCTCAAAACGAATGGCGAGCCCTGCATTCACCACCACAAAATCTACTTTTCCGAAGCAATCCAGTGCCTGTTCGACAATCCTCTCGGAAGCTCCGCTCGCCGTAATGTCTTGGGTAAAGAATTCGGCTTTCCCGCGTGCGCCGCGCTGCAATTCCAGGGAAGTTTCCGTGGAAAGTTCGTCCACGGAAAAGACCGCCACATTCACGCCCTGGCTGACCAAAGCGCGAACGATGGCGTACCCGAACCCGCTTGTTCCCCCCGTCAATATGCCGGCCTTCCCCGCCAACGACGATTGAAAGCCGCTCATAGCCCCGTCATGGCCTCCAGAAAAGCGCTCCTACAACTGCTGTGCAACCATACTAAATCATCCGGCCAGCAGGTGCACGCCTTTAGCGATCAGTCCAAGTGATGTAGACTTTCTGGTTCGCCGTGATGCGTGATTTCTGTCCGGTCAGACTGGGTCGAGGACAGAGAAGCAACCGCACATCAAAAACGGCAAGCGGGTACCACCTTCGAGACTATGGTGGCCCCGGGCTAAACAGATTTCCTGACAGGAGTCCTCTATGATGGGCCGCACGCATTCCATACCGGGCCAGCCAGTCTCCAGCGCGGAGATTGCACGCCTCGAGCAAGTGGCAGCGGAAATGCGGTTGCGTATCATCCGCATGATGGGTCCCAACAAAGCGCATCATTTCGGCGGTTCGCTTTCTCTGACGGACCTCGTGGCCGCCCTGTATTTCTACAAGATGAGCTACAACCCGCAAGACCCGTGCGATCCCGGGCGCGATCGCTTCTTGATGAGTAAAGGACACTCCGTGCCTGCCCAGTATGCGGCGTTGGCGATGGCGGGTTTCTTTCCTCTGGATGAGTTGGCCACGCTGAAGCAATTGGGCAGCCGGCTGCAGGGCCACCCGGCCATGCAATATACCCCTGGGCTGGAAGGGTGCACGGGATCTTTGGGACAAGGACTTTCCTTTGCCAACGGCATGGCCCTGGCCGCGCGGATCAAGGGGCTGAAGTACCGGGTGTACTGCTTGTTGGGAGACGGCGAGCTGCATGAGGGACAAGTGTGGGAAGCCGCGATGACCGCGTCCCGATGTTGCTTGACCAATCTAACGGCGATCGTCGATGCCAACCGGCTCAAGGCCATGGATGACGCCAGCGCGTGCTGCAAGGCTCTGGCACCCGTGGGAGACAGATGGTCTGGCTTTGGGTGGCATGTCAGGGATGTCGATGGTCACAATATGGCCGAGATCTGTTCTGCGCTGGATTGGGCATCCAGCCTGGAGGACCGGCCGGCAGTCATCGTGGCGCACACGGTGAAAGGCAAGGGAGTTTCCTTCATCGAAAACCAGCCGGGATTCCACAACTCGTCCTTGAATGACGAGCAATATGCCCAAGCCGTTGAGGAACTGGAAGCGAACTTCAAGACCAGATCGGAAGCACGGCAATGACTACCCGCACGGAAACCAGAATGGCTTATGGAGAGGCGTTGTTGGAGCTGGGGCAGCAGCGCAACGATGTCGCAGTGCTCGACGCGGACCTGTATAACTCCACGCGATCTGTTCTGTTTGGCAAGGCGTTTCCAAACCGGTTCTTCGACATCGGAATCGCCGAGCAGGATCTGATCAGTACGGCCGCCGGGCTGGCCGCCAGCGGCTTTGTGCCGTACTGCAATTCCTTCGCTATTTTCCTGACGGGGCGCTGCTACGATCAGATTCGAACTCAGGTGGCTTACCCATCGCTTCCGGTGAAGCTGGCGGGCTCCTCTGCCGGACTGACCGAAGGGCCGGATGGCGCGAGCCATCAGTCCCTGGAAGACATCACTCTGATGCGCGCTCTACCCAATATCACGGTGATCGTGCCGGCGGACGACGTGGAGACGAAGCAGGCCACAGCGGCCATCGCGGACATCCCCGGGCCTGTCTATCTTCGGCTGGGACGCTATCCTGTCCCCACCGTAATGGGCCCCGACTACAAGTTCGAGGTAGGACAACTGCCGCGCCTGAGGGATGGCGGGGACATCGTGATTTTTGCGACGGGGCACATGGTCTCCAAATCACTGGAGGCGAGTGAATTGCTGGACCAGGAGCACATCGCTGCCCGTGTCGTGAATGTCTCGACGATCAAGCCCATGAACGGCGCGGCGGTTTTGAGGGAAACCGAGGGAATGCGTTTGGCCTTCACCGTCGAAGAACACAGTGTGATCGGCGGCTTGGGAGGCGCGATTGCCGAGGTGCTGGCCGCGGGGGCAAAAACCCGCTTGGTTCGATTGGGTGTGCAGGACATGTTTGGGGAATCGGGTCTTGCCGACGAGCTTCTGCAAAAACACGGGCTGCAGCCAGAAGGTATTCGCGACAGCGTATTGAAAGCACTGGCCACCGCCGGGCGCTGAGAGGACTAGAGCAGTATTAACCGGGAGAAATCCAATGGAAAGACAACGGATCGGTTTTATTGGGCTGGGAATCATGGGACAGCACATGGCCACACACTTGTTGAATGCCGGCTATCCCCTGGTAGTGTACGACCTCGTCCCCGCGGCGGCGGAGAATCTGGCGGCCAAGGGTGCGTCGCCGGCTTCCTCATGCCGGGAGGTCGCGCAGCGCTCCGATGTGGTTATTTCCATGGTGCCGGACTCCCCGGACGTCGAAAAGGTCGCCCTGGGCAAGGATGGGATCATCGAAGGTGCCCGACCCCACCAGATCTACGCCGACATGAGCACCATTTCCCCCAAAACGGCGATCCAGGTGGCCGAAACACTCGCAGCCAAAGGGGTGCGTTGCCTCGATGCGCCGGTGAGTGGCGGACAGGTGGGCGCGCAGAACGCCGCTCTGTCCATCATGGTGGGTGGACCCCTGGACCTGTTCAATGAAATGGTGCCCATTTTCCAGGTGATGGGGAAGGTGATCACACATTGCGGGAATAATGGCGCCGGGCAGATCGTCAAAGCATGCAATCAAATTCAGGTGGCGCTGAACTTCGTGGGCATGGCCGAGGCACTGGTGCTGGGCACAAGGGCAGGCGTGGATCCCGCCGTCATACTCAAGGTGCTGAGCGGCGGTTACGCACAAACCCGGGTGATGGACGTGCGGGGACCTAAGATAATCGCCGGTGATTTTGCGCCCGGGTTCAAGAGCAAGTTTCACTACAAAGACTTGAACATCATCATGGCCACCGCGCGCGAACTGCAGGTTCCGCTGCCAGCCACCGCGATTGCACACGAATTGTTTAGCGCGCTGCTTGCCAAAGGGCACGGCGATTTGGATCATTCGGCTGTTATCACGGTTTTCGAGGACTTGGCCGGAGTGAAAGCGCGAGCCGCGAAGTCGTAGGGTTCGCACACGGAACACCAGACTCTGCTCAGGCCAGTATGCGATCTCGAAGAACGTCTCGATGCCGCTGTCTTCTTCCGCGTTTCCAGGACCGCCATTGTGAACCTGGATTCGATCATCGAGATCCGGCCATTGCAGGCTTCCGCGTAGCCCTTGGAAGAACTGAAGAATGGCACTGGCCTTGGTTTCGATAATGCATTCCATCGCCAGCTTGCCGGAGGAATTCAGGACGGCGATGGAGATCGCTTCCTCAGTGCTGACAACCTGTCATGACTAGGAGTGACCGATTTACGGGGAGCACCAGGGCCGGATGATCATCTTGCCCACTCCGTCCTTATACTCGCTGGCGATGACGAATGCTTCGCCCACACGGTCCATCTCCCGCGCGTGCGTAAGCATCGGCGCAAACCAGTCTGGATGCGTGGCCAGCAGTTCCAAAGCCGCGTGCGACTCGTGGTTCGATCGCCTTACGTTGAAAATCGCCAGCTCCTTACGCCGCATCGCTGATCCCTCCAACGCCACCAGGCGCGCCGAATGAATACCCGTAAGCGCCATGCGTCCCGCATTGCGGACCACTTGGATGGCTTGGTTGGTGGTATGGTCTCCGGCGGCGCAGTCAATGGCGCAGTCCACGCCGCGCTGTCCGGTCCCGCGGAGTATCTCGCGTGTTGCCTCAGCGGGATCGAGCGCCACGTCGGCGCCGATATTCCTCGCCAACTCACGGCGGTGCGCTAGGGGTTCCGCGGCCCAGATTCGCCCTGCCCCGGCAGCTTTCAACGCAGCGATGGTCAAGAGTCCGATGGGTCCCGCACCGATTACCGCAACCGTCTCGCCCAACTGAATGGACGCCAACTTAAGCGAATGCACTGCGACTGCCAGAGGCTCGATCAGAGTTGCGTGGCTGAACGACATTGCTGCGGGGATGGGGAGGAAGTTGTTGGCGGGAAGATTGATCAGTTCGCGGAAAAATCCCGGATGCTGCGGGGAGCTGAGAAACTTAATGTTCGCGCATACGTTGTGCTGCCCGCGCATGCAGAACTCGCAGTGATAGCAGTAAAGCGCGGGCTCGAGGGCCCCGCGGTCACCCGGCGCCAGTCCGGTTACACCGGGACCCGTTCTCACGATTGTTCCTGCAGGCTCATGTCCGAGCACCATTGGGTAGGCGTTGGGAGTGTCGCCGACCGCGCCTTCGGAGTAGGCATGCAAGTCTGACCCACAGACGCCCACGGCCTCAATGCGCACCTGCACTTCTCCGGGTCCAGGGTTCTCAATCGGCATCTCTGCCAGCCGGAATGTAAAGGGAGCGATTAGTTCGGCAGCCCGCACGTGGCCCTCTTATGCCAAAACAATACCTGATCGGTGCACGGAATCAAAGCCAGACGACCGGCTGACTTGAAGCCCTAACCACAGTTGGTATGATGTCCAGAGTTCCACATGAGAACGGGGAAAGACATCGTCATCGGTCTCGACAGCAGTACCACTGCCTCCAAAGCGATTGCCTGGAGACAGGATGGCACGATTGCGGGGCAAGGTCACAGCCCCATTCCGCTCCTTAGCCCCGCCGATAATTGGTACGAGCAGGATGCGAAAGATTGGTGGCGTTCGGCTTGCGTCGCCTTGCGAGAACTGTTTCAGCAAGTGGCACCCGCCGACGTCGCCGCAATTTCGATCGCAAGCCAACGCGAAACATTCGTGCCTCTTGGGCAGGACGGCGACCCGGTTCGGCCGGCCATCGTGTGGCTGGACCAGCGGTGCGAAGAAGAAGTGGCTTGGCTCGCTGGCCGAGTTGGCCGCGAGAGGATTCATCGGATCACGGGCAAGCCTCCCGACGTGGCGCCCGTCGCCTACCGGATTGCCTGGATGCTGCGGCGGGAGAAGGAACTATTTTGCCGTGTCACGATGTTCGCCGACGTGCAGGCGTACCTGGCATGGCGGCTCACTGGCGTTTTTCGAACGAGTTGGGCAAGTGCGGACCCATTGGGCTTGTTCGATATGGAACGGAAAGACTGGTCACCGGAAGTGCTGGGAGCACTGAAACTGTCTCCGAGACATCTGCCGCAACTGGTGCGTCCAGGAACCGTCATGGGTACTGTCAGTGGGTCGGCCGCCTCCGCGACCGGCCTCATTCCCGGTACGCCGGTGGTGGCCGGCGGCGGTGACGGTCAGGCGGCTGGTCTGGGGGTCAACACACTCACCGGCGGGCGCGCCTATCTCAATCTTGGAACTGGCGTGGTGTCGGGCGTTTATTCGACCGAGTATCGCATCGGGAATGCGTGGCGCACCATGGGAAGCTGTACCGGAGAGGGTTTCTATTTGGAAACGAGCCTTCGCGCCGGGACCTTTCTAACCGACTGGTTTAGGCATCAGGTTTGCCAGTCGTCAGAAGATGATTCCGGTGTTTTCCAGAAACTCGAAGCCGACGCAGCGGCGGTCCCAATCGGGAGTGGCGGACTTCTGACCCTGCCATATTGGGGCGCCGTGATGACGCCGTATTGGGACTCCCGGGCCCGGGGATGTTTCGTCGGGCTCAGTGCGTTTCACCGCAGGGGACATATGTACAGGTCCCTGCTGGAGGGCATCGCACTGGAGCAAGCTCTTGTCACCGGGATGATTGAAGATGCGACTGCCGTTTCAGTAAGAGAATTCATCGCCATCGGGGGCGGGGCTGCAAGCGATCTGTGGTGCCAGATCATGGCGGACGCGACCGGCAAACCCGTACGGCGGTCGAAAACCGTGGAAGCCTCGAGTCTCGGGGCGGCCATTTGTGCGGCTGTGGGAGCAGGTTGGTATGGGAACGCTAGTAAGGCGGCGGAGGCGATGTGCGACAGGTCTCTACGTGAGATGCAGCCCTCCACCGAGAGCCACGCGAGATACGCAGAACTCCTGGGAATCTACCGGGACTTATACCCCAATCTCCGCGGAACCTTCTCGAAACTAGCGCACTTCTCGGCAAGTTGATGAGCTTGGCCTCAACCGTCGCCCTCTGGCATCGCGCGGCATAGAGGAGAACCCAGCCGGAGGATCCGGTCGAATCCAAAACAAACGTTCTGAGCGTGGGTTCTCGTATAGCGTACCGGCCACCTGCCCTGGCGGGCGGAGGCACTTGCGGTTGGCCAAATCAAGTTTCACGGCTTGTGGCTGTGATGTAAACTCTCTCATAAAGATCGGCACTGAAACTCGGCCTGTTACTACGTAAATGACAATCGTATCGCTGGAGCCGTGGCACACCAGACTAGCTGCGGAGTCGGCATCTGAGGAGAATATGCTTCCCGGAGCGGCCTCCTTTCTTTCCCTTCCTGTACGACCGATATCGACGTACCCGGTGCATGTGGTGACGAACTGAGGGCAGAGCGATCATGCAACCCCCACTGCTCTCTGTTCGAACGATAAAGAAGAACTTTTCAGGCGTACATGCCCTCGTCGACGGCAGCCTGGAACTTGATCGCGGCGATATTCACGCGTTATGCGGCGGCAACGGGGCCGGAAAATCTACCCTCCTTAACATCTTGATGGGCTTCACAAAGCCGGACGGAGGAGAGATCTTCATCGAGGGCAGGCCGGTGCGTTTCATGAACGCGAAGGAAGCGCTGAATGCGGGCATTGCTATCGTTCAGCAGGAGCTCAGTGCAGTTCCGCATTTGACGGTTGCGGAGAACATCTATCTGGGCGCTGAACCCTCGCGTTATGGCTTCGTTGATTTCCGTCAATTGAACGAGCAAGCCGAGAAACTGCTGAAATCTTTGGGATTTGATCTCGACCCCGCCGCAAGGATGAATAGCCTTGGCATCGCCTCTCAGCAATTGGTGGAGATCGCCAAGGCGCTCTCTCATCGCAACGCCGACATCTTGATCTTCGATGAGCCCACCTCGGCCCTCGGCGAGGAGGACACCGGGCGGTTATTCAAGGCCATGCGCGACATGGCATCGGCAGGCAAAGGCATCATCTTCGTCACGCACCGCATTGCGGAGATCTTCGCGATTGCCAACACCTACACGGTGTTCAAAGACGGTGCAAGAGTGAAATCGGGGAAAATTTCTGATATCACCCGTGAGCACTTGATCGAGGCGATGATCGGCGGCGATGTAGAAGGCGAATTCGTTAAGGAGAACAAGCCCGGGAGTGTCCCGCTACTGGAAGTTCGAGGCCTGACTCGCGCGCGGCGTTTCGCGGATATCAGTTTCACTGTCCACCAGGGAGAAGTCCTTGGGATTTACGGGCTCGTTGGATCCGGGCGCACCGAGGTTCTAGACACCATATACGGTCTTTATCGGTGCGACTCCGGCAGCATTTCGATGCGTGGAATAAGGCTGAAAGAAGGATCGATCGACGAAGCCCTCGATGCCGGCATTGCCTACGTCACCGAGGACCGCAAGCTCAGCGGCCTTGTCCTTTGCGCTTCCGTGGGAGACAACCTGTCGCTCTCGGTGCTCCGGCGCATTCAGAGATGGGGATTCATCCGTTTTACGGAAGAGAAGTCGCGCGTCGGCAAAGCAGTCGGGATGATGCGGATCAAAACTCCAACCACATGGGAGTTGGTGCAGAATCTGAGTGGCGGCAACCAGCAGAAGGTGGTTCTCGGGCGATGTGTCTTGGGAGAACCCAAGGTTCTTCTGCTCGATGAGCCCACGCGGGGAGTGGATGTCGGAACGAAAAGGGAAATCTACCGTTTCATCTCGGATTTTGCGGGAAGCGGAGGGGCTGTGGTCATGGTTTCGTCTGAACTTGAGGAGATCATTGGCGTGAGCGACCGGATACTCGTGCTTCGTAAAGGACATCTCGCCTCCGAATTGTCGCGCGAAGAGGCGACACAGAAGAGATTAATGATGGCCGCAGTTTGAGGTGCCTGAATATGACGCCTGATCGCGAGCTTGTCAAAGTGCAGCAAGGGGAGCAAGCCGAGGTACACGAAGAACAATTGTCCGGTGCGGGTGAAACGGAGCCGGCCACAAGCTCAACGTCTGATCCGCCGCGTTCACGGGAATCGCTGGGAGGGAAAGCGCGCAAGTTCGCTAACCACTACGGAATTGTTCTTGCTTTCATCGTGCTGTGCATCCTGGTGGGTGTCACCTGCCAGTACCGCGTCATGAAGGGGGAGTGGGCGGAGAACGTCTTCATCACTCCTGACAACTTCATGCTGATCCTGTATCAAATCTCCATCAACGGCATTCTCGCGATCGGCATGACTTTCGTTGTGATCTCGGGAGGCATCGACCTGTCGGTCGGGTCAGTGTTGGCCTTTACAGGCATGCTTGCCGCGTCGTTTGCCACTAGCTTGACCAGTGTGACGCCGTGGAGTGGAACCTACGCACTGGGGGTGCCGATCCTGTTTGCATTGCTGGGAGGAGTAGCCTGCGGTGCGTTTAATGGCTGGATTGTCTCCCGGTTCCGAATCCAGCCGTTTATTGCAACGCTCGCGATGCTTCTGGCCGCGCGGGGTGCCGCCATGACGCTCACGGGCGGCAATCCGATCTCCTCGCTCAATCCCCGCCTGCGTTGGTTCGGCACTGGGAAGCTTTGGGACGTTCCAATTCCCATTGTCATGTTTGTGATCGTGTTCGCCATCGCGTGGGTCATTCTCAACAAGACGGTTTTCGGACGCTATGTCTATGCTGTCGGTGGGAATGAGAGGAGTGCCCGAACCTCCGGAATCAAAAACAACCAGATAAAGATTTGGGTCTACGTGATTTCAGGTTTTCTTGCCGGGGTGGCGGGCATCATCTTGACCGCCAAAACTGGATCGGGTCAGACGAACGCCGGCAGTTCCTATGAACTCGACGCCATTGCTGCCACAGTCATCGGTGGAACCAGCCTGTCGGGTGGCGTGGGCAAATTGTCAGGGACCCTGTTTGGGGCGTTGATCATGGGTGTGATGAACAATGGCTTGGATATCCTGGGGGTTGAAAGCTACTACCAATCGATCATCAAAGGGGCTCTCATCCTCACCGCCGTGATCATTGATCCCTCGCGCAAAGCGGCGGATTCCTAGAAATGAACCTTCGGCCAACGAAACGAGGAGAATCCATGAAGAAGCTACTCCTGTTCATGAGTGCGAGCGGAATCGTATTGGCTTCCTGTTTAACCTTGCAGGCGGCGCACCCTCCAAGAAAGGTGAAGATCGCCGTGCTGATGTACGGTAACAAGGCGGAATTCGTCCAGCTCATGGAGCGGTACGGCAAGCAGCATCCTGCCGTGACCAGCGGACTCGCCGAGCTGACCTTCTATGATGGCCGCTACGACGCCGCTGTGCAGAACGACCAGGCACAACTGGCGATCAACTTGAAATACGACGCGATCATCGTGAATCCGCTGGACTTCGAAGCCAACGTCGATGTGGTCACGAAAGCTAAAGCGGCGCACATTCCTGTGATTGTCACCAATGCCCGCCTGGATACTCAGGAAATGACTTCCGCGGTGGATTCGGATGACGTTCTTGGTGGCTATCTGGAGGCCAAGAATATCCTGCAGAAGCTTAGCTGCAAGGGCAACGTCGTCATCATCGAGGGTCCCAAAGGAGGGTCAGGCGAGATCCAACGGGGGCAGGGTAACGAAAAGGCAATTTCCGAATGCCCCGCGGGAGCCGTAAGAGTTCTGGAACGGAAGACGGCCAACTGGTCGCGTTCGGAAGCCATGGAGTTGATGCAGAACTGGCTGCAGAAGGACAAAGGCAAAATCAAAGGTGTTATCGGCCAGAACGACGAAATGGCGCTGGGTGCCATTGAGGCGATCAAGTCGACCGGGCTGAATTTTCGCGACTTCTCAATCGCTGGTATTGACGGCGTATCTGATGCCCTCGACGCGGTGAAGCGCGGCGAGATGACCTCCATTCTGCAAGACGCCAAAGCCCAGATGCAGGCCAGCATTGATATCGCACTGCGCGCGGTCCTTGGCCCCAGTTACAAGCCAATGTCTTCGATTTGGAAGCAATACGAGAGGGATACAAAGTGGAATGACGGTCAGTCGAAACACTACATCATTCCTTGGACAATCGTTACGCCCAGGAACGCAGACGCGTTGCTGGAGAGCCGCAAGTAACTGGGTCGGATTGCGGCATGTTGATGGGAGATTGCAGAAGATTGCGGCGACGCTCTAACGATTCCCACTACCGAAGTTAAGCCGACGACCTCAGCCCAGCCGCTAAATCACCACTACATCTCTGTCTCTCGCGGAGGGTGGCGTCTTCCGCTCCGGCCTAACCGCGGTCCGCAAACCGGACCGCAGGCCTCCGCTCCAGACGCCACCCTCCCTGTTAATCCCCATCTCCTACACACTCATCTGGTCTAGTTTTCCACCGCCCCAGTGGTCTAGTTTCACTCCGCCCTTGACACCGAACGTTGGATTCCCGCAAAGCATCCAATGTTCGATCCCTGACGCTCGATCCTAGCGACTTGCCAGCCGAGCGAGTTGTGGAGCGTGGCGAAAGGGACATCGACCCCAGCTCATCTCAGATAAGCTGAGAACACCAGACTGTGCGGCGCCCGTTGATCTCGACTGCTATTCCATTTGATTATCGTTTGGAGGAAATGTCGTCGAGCTGCGTAGGATCAAGTGCGTTCTAAGATTGTACTCTGTTCCGCTTGGAGCAGGAGTTTCTCTTTTCACTTCTTTGAGAAGAGCGTTGAAGGCGAGCGTTGCCAATTCCGTCTGTGACATTTGGATGGTGGTTAACGGGGGAATCATGAAGTCCGCTAACCGCGTATCGTCGAACCCCACAACCGACAATTGCTGGGGCACACTAATTCCCAGATCGAAGGCCTGCCTCATAACGCCAATTGCGGTCATATCATTGGAGCAAAGAAGAGCTGTGGGCCGTTCCCGGAGTTTGCAGAGCTCCTGAAGAGCCCGTTTTCCACCTTCCAGCGTGTGGTTCCCTTCGATGACGAATTCGGGGTTCACCTGCAAGCCGATCTCGCGCATCGACCCTTCAAACGCATCTCTTCGCGCCATCGCGGACCTCAGTTTGAGGGGGCCACTCACAAAACCGATGCACTTATGCCTCAAAGCTGCCAGATGTTGCACGGCCTGGCGAATACCATGGGCATAGTCGACACGGATGTTGCTGACGCGGGGAGCCTTTGGGCCAACATCAACAAACACCAGAGGCATGTTCCGGAAACGGAAATGCTCCAGTAATTCGTCCTCCATGCCGAAGGTGAGGATTGCGACGCCGTCTACTCGCCCTTCAATCATCCGGCGGACGGCAAGTTCCATGCGCTTGGGGTCATGAATGGTCGAGGTCAGAAGAATTTCGTACTTTTGTTCGACAGCGAGAGTTTCGAAGGTTTGCACAATTTCCGGGAAAAAAGGGTTTGTGATCTCAGAAACGATCAATCCAAAAACGTGGCTTCTCCCGGAGACCAAGGCACGCGCCTGCCGGTTGGGGTAGTACCGGAGTTCGGCAATCGCCTTCCAAACGCGCTTTGCCAACTGCGGATCGACAGTTGGTACCTGGTTGACCGTGCGCGACACCGTTGCAGTCGATACTTTGGCCCGCCTGGCTACGTCACGAATGTCCACGATTCCCCTTTCTCCCCAGCGAATCAAAACATTTAGCAGTATACGCTATCCCGAACCCTTACCGACCGAATGGTCTCGGTGTCGGGGGGTGAGGAAAGTAAGTTCATTCGAGCCTGACCCATTGATGCAGGATACCATAACGGGGCGTGGGTCCGGAGAGCAGGTAACAGGTTCTTGCATTTCGACGAGTTGCGTGGTAAACGTTTACTGCTCTTTGGTCGAAATATGCGGGGTGCATTCAGAGACTTCAAAAGGATAATTCATGAACAGACTTTCCGTACTGCCGTTCGCTTTTGTGGCCTTACTCATTCTCGCAAACGGTTTCAGTGCGAAAGGCGCGGAACGCAAAATGCAAGTTTCTGATTTCGGAAAGACGAGAAGCGGAGACACCGTTTACCGGTACATTCTCACCAATAGCAAGGGTGTCGAGGCGGTGGTAATCAGCTACGGTGCTGCGCTTGTTTCTCTGAAAGCCCCGGATCGCAGCGGCAAAAGTGGAGATGTCGTTCTGGGTTACGATACTCTTGATGGCTACGAGCAAGACAAAACTTTCTTCGGCGCCACCATTGGAAGGTACGGCAACCGCATTGCTGGCGGCCAATTCACTCTCGATGGCACGGTGTTCCACCCGCCCAAGAATGACGGCCCCAACAGCCTGCACGGCGGAAGCAGGGGTTTCAACAAACGGATTTGGACCGGCGTGGATCGTTCCCGGGCCGATGCCCAAGTTCTCGAGTTGACCTACACGAGTCAAGATGGAGAAGAGGGTTACCCCGGCGCGTTGAAGGTTCAGGTGACCTACACGCTGCCGGCGGAAGCCAACGAATTGCGAATCGACTATTCGGCGACGACGGACAAAGACACGGTGGTCAATCTAACAAATCATAGCTATTTCAATTTGTCCGGCGTGGCGAGCCAGGAAATTCTGGAGCATCAGTTGCTTCTCCGCGCTTTGAAGTTTACGCCGGTCGATTCGATGCTGATACCGACAGGAGAATTGCGGGCGGTTTGCTGCGGCCCCTTTGATTTTAGGAAGGCGACTGCCATCGGGGCGCGCATCAATCAGGGCGACGAGCAGCTGAAGTTTGGGAGGGGGTACGACCACAACTGGGTCCTCGAAAGGACCGATAAAGGTGGGTTGCAGGTTGCTGCCAAGGTGTTCGAACCCACGAGTGGGCGAGTGCTGGAAGTGCTGACGACCGAACCGGGTATTCAGTTTTACAGTGGCAACTTCCTGGACGGCAAAGTGCGTGGCAAAGGAGGACAGCTCTACGGCCATCGCACAGGCTTTTGCCTGGAAACACAACATTTTCCGGATTCTCCGAATCATCCGAATTTTCCGTCGACGGTACTGAGGCCGGGTCAAGTTTATCGGTCAACAACTGTCTTCCGGCTTTTGACTCGGAAGTAGGGTGCACCCGAGATAGGAAGACGGCGGGAGTTGGGAAGCCTTTTTGGTGTAGTTGAGTTCGTCCCGCAAAGGCTGCAACGCCTGAGGGGGAACAGTCGAGGGCGCATGTTGTTGCTAAAACTGCGCGAAGTAGTATTGGAAGCGAATCTGGAACTGGTCCAAAGAGGACTGGTGCTTTCGACCTTCGGCAACACCAGCGGGGTTGCCCGTGATGAAGGCCTGATTGTAATCAAGCCTAGTGGTGTCCCTTATGAAGAGATGAAGCCAGAGCATCTCGTTGTCACGGATCTGCGAGGCAAGATCGTCGAGGGCACTTTGCGTCCGTCCTCCGATCTTCCTACGCACGCCGCGCTGTACCGAGCCTTTCCCGCAATCGGCGGTGTTGCCCACACGCATTCCGAGTACGCAACCGCCTGGGCACAAGCACGCAAACCCATTCCTTGCTTCGGCACGACGCATGCCGACTATTTCCGCGGCCCGATTCCTCTGACGAACGCTATGAGCGATGAGGAAATCAATGGTGAGTACGAAGCTAATACGGGAGCGGCGATAATTAGTGCATTCGAAAAAATAGATCCCATGGCCGTGCCTGCGGTTCTGGTGGCAAATCACGGACCATTCGCTTGGGGCACCGACCCGGCCAAGGCAGCGGAAAACGCGTGGATGCTGGAAGTTGCGGCACGCATCGCGTACTTTACCGTGAACATCAATCCGCATGCGGGTAGTATCGGCAAAACACTTCATGACCGCCATTTTCTCAGGAAGCATGGTGAAAGGGCCTACTACGGTCAAGCGAGGACAAAAGGATGACCCTGCTATTTGCTTCCACTGGTGTGCCCCGATTAGTGCATCTATCCACCGTTGATTTGGTGATCGTTGTGTTTTACTTCGTGCTGGTGCTCGCCATCGGGTTTTACCTGAAAGAGCGGGCCAACACCGGCGAAGACTTCTTCATGGCCGGGAGGGAAATGACCGCGTGGATCGCGGGGTTGAGTTTCCTCTCCGCCAATCTGGGTTCGCTCGAATTGATGGGCTGGGCAGGCGCGTCCTATCAATACGGCATTCTGGCCGCGCACTGGTATTGGATCGGCGCGATCCCGGCGATGTTGTTTCTCGGGCTGGTGATGATGCCGTTCTACTACATCTCCAAGACGCATTCCGTTCCCGGCTATCTGAAGCTGCGTTATGGCGAATCCAGCCGCGCGCTCTCTTCCATCTGCTTTGCGTTCATGACCGTGCTGATGAGCGGCATCAACATGTATTCGATGGCGCTGGTGCTGAAGATTGTTCTGGGCTGGAACATCAACGTCAGCATCTGGGTTTCTTCGCTCACCGTGGCGATCTATGTATCTCTCGGTGGTTTGCGCTCCGCCATTTTCAACGAAGTTCTGCAGTTCGTTTTGATCTGGGGCGGTGCGCTGCTCATTCCCATTCTTGGGCTGGTGGAGGCTGGCGGCTGGACTGGCCTGAAAGCGCGCATTGCCGTCAACGCCTCCGCGGAATACACGCACATGTGGAGCACAATGGGACATTTCAAAGACAATCCCATGGGCATACATTGGACCGGCATCGTCTTCGGCCTCGCGGCCGTCATCTCCACGGGCTATTGGACCACCGACTTTCTTGTGGTGCAGCGCGTTCTGGCGGCCAAGGATTTGCGCGCTGCCAAAATGGCTCCGATTATCGGCGCGGCCTTCAAGATGTTCGTGCCGTTCATCGTCATTCTTCCGGGTCTATTGGGACTCGCGCTTCTCCCGATGAAGCTGATGCCGGAAGCCCAGGCGGTCGCGACGGGCGGCCACAGCTATAACGAAGTGCTCCCGCTCATGCTGGCGCGGTATTGCGGGCCCGGCTTGCTCGGACTCGGCATCACCGCGCTCATTGCGGGCTTCATGTCCGGCATGGCCGGCAACGTTAGTGCTTTCACCACGGTCTGGACCTATGACATTTATCGCGCCCTGATCAAGAAAGATTCTTCCGACAAGCACTACGTCGGCATGGGGCGTTGGTCCACCTTGGGCGGCGTGATCATTTCCATCGGCACCGCTTATCTGGTGATTCACTTCAAAAGCATCATGGACTACGTCCAGGCGCTGTTCAGCTTCTTCATCGCCCCGCTCTTCGCTACCGTGATTCTCGGCATGCTCTGGAAACGCGCCTCGCCCGCGGGAGGCTTCTGGGGGTTGCTGGCCGGCACAGGTTCCTCGGTCGGTATGTGGGCCTGGGTGAAGATGGATCCGACGGCGCTTCGCTATGTGGCTCTTTCGCCGTACGCCCGCGACATGGCGGAAAACATGTACCGCGCTCTGTGGTCGTGTCTCATCTGTGCCTTCGTCACCGTCGCTGTCAGTCTCGCCACCAAGCCGAAACCGGAAGCCGAACTGAAGGGTTTGGTCTACGGCGCCACCGAGATTCCTTCCGAGACTTATGTTTCCGTGCTGCACCGGCCATGGTTCTGGGCGGTTGTGGTTGGGGCCATATTCGTGGCTCTGAATATTATTTTCTGGTGAGGAAAAATGAAAGCTGGCGGATCGATTTCCATCTGGTTTTTCATCGGCATCTCCCTGCTCGTGAATGGCTCGCTCATTTTCGGAGCAGGAATCTACGAGCTTTTCCATACCCCGCAGACGCCCGTGGTGCTGTTTAACCTGCACGCCAGCGTCTGGTGGGGCGGGCTTTTGGCGCTGCTGGGCGCCGGATACTGTTTTTACTTCGCGCCGGGAAAAGGGCGTGTGTAGCGGGGACAGGAATTCACGGAGCGAACTATGTCCAATAAGAAAAAGATGACCATGGGAATGATCGTGGGGAATCGCGGATTCTTCCCCGATCACCTGGCCAAAACCGGCCGGGAAGAAATGATTCAGGCGCTACAAAAAGCCGGGATTGATGTCGTGACGTTGAGCACGGAGGAGAGCAAGTATGGCGCGGTGGAAACGCACGAGGAAGCGAAGCGTTGCGCGGCGCTGTTCCGCTCGAAGGGCGAGCAGATCGATGGCGTGATCGTCACGCTGCCGAATTTCGGAGACGAGCGGGCCATTGCCGACACCCTGCGGCTGGCGCGGTTGCAGGTTCCGGTGCTGGTGCAGGCTACTCCCGATACGCCCGTGAAGATGGGCATCACGCACCGCCGCGACAGTTTCTGCGGCAAGATGTCCGCTTGCAACAACCTGCGGCAGTACAACATCCCGTATTCGCTGACCACGCTGCATACGGAGAGTCCGGATTCCCCGGAATTCGCGAAGGATCTGGAATGGTTCGCCGGCGTTTGCCGCATCGTGAAGGGCCTGCGGAACCTGCGCATTGGAGCCATCGGCGCGCGGCCAACCGCGTTCAACACCGTGCGCTACAGTGAAAAGCTCCTGGAAGCCAGCGGAATCTCCGTCGAAACGCTGGATCTTTCGGAGGTGCTTGGACGTATCAGCCGGATGAAGGATACGGATGATGCGGCCGTCCAGAAGCTGCAGGCGATTCAGCGCTATGTCACCACGAAAGACATTCCCCAGGCGGCCTTGCTGAAAATGGCGAAGCTGGGTGCGGTTGTCGATCAGTGGATGAAGGCCGTGGATGTGCAGATCAGCGCGGTGCAGTGCTGGACCTCGCTCGAGGAGAACCTGGGCATCGTGCCGTGCACGCTGATGAGCATGATGAGCGACTCGCTGCTCTCGAGCGCCTGCGAAGTGGATGTTTGCGGCGTGCTGGGCATGCATGCCCTGCAACTCGCCTCGGAGACGCCCAGTGCCCTGCTCGATTGGAACAACAACTACGGCACTGATCCCAACAAGGCGGTTTGCTTCCACTGCAGCAACCTGCCGAAGCACTTCTTCAAAGACGTGAAGATGGATTTTCAGGAGATTATCGCCGGCACCGTCGGCAAGGAAAATACCTTCGGAACCTGCGTCGGCCGAGTCAAGGCCGGGGCCATGAGCTTCGCGCGCTTTTCGACCGATGACGCGAACGGCAAAATTCGCGGCTATTCCGGCAGCGGACGTTTTACGGACGATCCCCTGGAAACCTTCGGCGGCGCGGGTGTGGTGGAGATTCCGGGCCTGCAAAAGCTGTTGCGTTATATCTGTGAGAACGGTTTCGAACACCACGTCGCGGCGAATTTTTCCAGCGTTGCGCCTATGGTGCATGAAGCCGCCATTCGCTATTTCGGCTGGGAAATGTACGCCCACCAGGCGTAACAGCACATCCGAATCGAAGAGAGAAGTTCACACATGGCAGTTGTGGCGGGAGTTGATTTTGGCACGCTTAGCGTGCGTGTCACGCTGGTAGATACGGCAAAGGGACGCCTCGGCTCCGGCACCGCGGAGTATCCTCTGCATCGCAAGAAGGAAGATCCCGATCACGCGACGCAGAGCCACGTTGACCATATGCGGGCGCTGGCCGAGGCTGTGCAGCGGGCGCTGGCGGCAGCGAAAGTTCCGGGCGGCCAGGTTGCCGCGCTGGCTATCGATACCACCGGTTCCAGCGTCCTCCCTGTTGGAGAAAAACTCGAGCCCCTCAACGAATATTACCTTTGGTGCGACCACCGGGGCTGGCGTGAGGCTGCGCTGATCACGGAGACGGCGCGCCGCACCGGCCTCGAGGCCATCAACTGGTGCGGCGGAACGTACTCTTCCGAGTGGGGTTTTTCCAAGCTCCTCCACTGGCTGCGCCACAATCCCGACAAGCGGGGCAAGTTCGTCAGCGCCTTCGAACATTGCGATATGGTGGCGGCGGTGCTTTGCGGAATTTTCGATGTGGCTGCGGCGCCGCGATCGGTCTGCGCCATGGGCCACAAATGGATGTGGAATGCTTCATGGGGCGGATTGCCGCCGGAGGAATTCCTCGTGGCCGTTGACCCTTTGTTGAAGGGCGTGCGCGCCAAGCTGAAGGGTCGCTACGAGACCAGCGACAAGCTCGCCGGAAGTCTCAGCGCCGAATGGGCCGGAAAACTTGGCCTGAACGCAGGCATCCCCATCCCAGTTGGGGCATTTGACGCGCACTGGGATGCCATCGGCGCGGGCGCGCGCACCGGCGACGTTGTAAACGTCGTCGGCACTTCCACCTGCATCATCGCCATGAGCGATGATACGCGCCTCATACCTGGAGTCTGCGGCGTCGTGCCGGGCTCGGTGCACCCCAAGAAGACCGGCGTCGAGGCGGGGCTCTCGGCCACGGGCGATATTTTCGACGCCATTGCCCGGCGCGCCGGAACGTCCGTCTCCGAGCTTTCCCAGGGACTCGAAGATTTCCGGCCGGGCCAGACCGGGTTGCTACGCCTGACCTGGGATAACGGCGACCGCACGGTGCTGGTGAATCCGGAGCTTGGCGGTGTGACCTTCGGCTGGAACCTGACTCATTCCGCCCAGGACGAACTCTTTGCCGCTATTGAGGGCACCGCATTTCACACCCGCGTTATTCTCGAACGTATGGAACACCACGGTGTGCGCATCCATCGCGTCATCAATGCGGGCGGCGTTCCGCAAAAAAACCAAGTGCTGAATCGCGTGTACGCCAACGTGTTGAACAAGCCGGTGCTGATACCGCAGTCCGATGTGACCAGCCTCGGTTCGGCCATCTTTGCCGCGCTCGCCGCGGGCGCATTTCCCACGATTGAGAAGGCGCAGGAAGCCCTCTGCCCCAAGTTCCGTGTCGTCGAGCCGGACGCGGAAGCAGCCAAGGTCTATGAAGAGCTGTACAGGCTGTATCGTGATTTGTATTTTGGGTTCGGGAAAAACGATAGCGCCGCAGTTGCCGTCGGGCGCATTCTGCCCAGCTTGCGGCACATCGCTGCTACGGCGCGAGGGAATGCATGAGCCTGAAGAATCTGCGCGAAGAGGTGCTGGAAGCCAATCTTGAGCTAGTCCGCCGGGGGCTGGTGTTATACACATTCGGAAATGCCAGCGGGATGTCCCGCGAGCAGGGATTGGTAGTAATCAAACCGAGCGGCGTGCCTTACGAAACGATGAAACCGGAAGATCTCGTGGTAGTGAATCTGCAAGGCTACATTGTGGAGGGAACTCTCCGGCCGTCCTCCGATTTGCCTACCCACCTGGTGTTGTATAAGGCGTTTCCCAGCATTGCAGGGGTGGCCCACACTCATTCGCGTGCAGCAACCTCCTGGGCGCAGGCGCGGCGGGCGATTCCTTGCTTTGGCACGACGCACGCCGATTATTTTCAGGGCCCAATTCCGGTGACGAAGCCCATGAAACCCGCGGAGATTCGCAAGGATTATGAACTCAACACCGGGCTGGCGATTGTGCGGTGTATCGGAAAGCGCGATCCGCTGCAAACCCCCGGTGTGCTGGTGGCGGGTCACGCGCCATTTTGCTGGGGTGCGACCCCGGCAGAGGCGGCACACAACGCCGTCATCGTGGAGGAGATTGCCGCATTGGCATTGCAGACACTCACCGCAAACCCCAAGGCGCGGCCAATTGAGAAGCCGCTCCACGAAAAACATTTCTTCCGCAAGCATGGAAATACGGCATACTACGGACAGAAGCCCGCTCGCTAAGTCGATTGTTTGATTGTAGTTGGCCCTCAGTCTCGAACGGATAGGTCGTAGATCGCAAGAATTTCGCTCCCCGCGTGTGCGTCTGTCGCACACCAAGCTTTTTTTCGCTTTTGAATGCGGCGGCAGTAACAGTAAGATGCACCTTGGTATCAAATTGAGCTTGAATGAACATGCCGAACCCACGATCACACACACCCGGTGAGATTGCCCAGAAATTCGCGGCCCATTTCGGCAAAAGGCCGGAAATTTACCGCGCCCCCGGCCGCGTCAACTTGATTGGCGAGCATACGGACTACAACGATGGTTTCGTGTTGCCTGCGGCCGTCGATTTATCCTGCTGGGTGGGCGTTGTACCCCGTGGAGATCGCAAGCTCGTCATCTACGCGGAGAATTACTCGGAACAAGTCGAAGTCGATCTCGATGCCATCGCTGCGTGGGTGAAGAAACCCTCGGCAGCTTACCCTGTCGGTGTGGCATGGTCGCTGGGGCAGGCCGGCCACCGCTTGAGAGGTTGCGACCTGTATATCGCAGGCGACGTCCCCATGGGGTCTGGCCTCAGTTCGTCCGCCTCCATCGAAGTGGCCACCGCATTGGCTCTCCTGGACGCCGCGGGAATCCAGTTGGATCGTACGAAAGTGGCGCTGCTTTGCCAGCGGGCGGAGAACGACTTTGTGGGGGCGCGCTGCGGCATCATGGACCAATTTATCAGTTGCCATGGCAAGGCCGAACACGCGCTGCTGCTGGACTGTCGTTCACTGCAGGCGCGAGCCATCCCGCTTGCGGCGGATGCCGCTTTAGTGGTGTGTAATACCATGGTTAAACATAACCTGGCCGTCAATGAGTACAACAACCGCCGCGCCGAATGTGAAGAGGGCGTTCGCCTTCTGAAAAAAGCATTTCCCTCGATTGTCGCCCTCAGGGATGTCACGTCGGCGCAGTTGGAGCAGCAGCGCCGGCTCCTGCCCGGCAAGATCTATCAGCGCTGTCGCCATGTGGTGACGGAAAATGAACGGGTCCTGCACGCAGCAGCCGCGTTTGAGAAGGGCGACTCGCTCACGATTGCCAAGCTCATGGCGGAGTCGCATGCCAGCCTGCGCGATGACTATGAAGTAAGCTGCCGCGAACTCGATCTCATGGTTGAGATCGCCGCTTCTCAGAAAGGTGTTCTGGGAGCGCGGATGACGGGAGGGGGATTTGGCGGTTGCACCGTCAATCTGGTTGAGCATGCTGCCGTGGAACCATTCGTTTCCGCGGTCGAGTGGGAATATCAAAAACGAACCGGCCTGAAACCCGACATTTACAGTCTTGAGGCGGCCGAAGGCGCCGAAGCCGTGGTGCCGGTGCCCGGTGGTCTCCGCTAGAGTGTTTCTTGAAACGAACTAGATGGTGCGGCGGAATAGCGAGTTTGCATAATGGTGACGCATGACTTGTGGAAGAAGCCTCACCGCCGGTTGAATCCTCTTACCCGGGAATGGGTGCTCGTATCACCTCATCGGACCCAGCGGCCGTGGCTCGGAAAGGTCGAGAAGGCCGCCCAACCTTCCGCCTTGCAATACGACCCCGATTGCTATCTTTGTCCGGGCAATGCGCGAGCGGGTGGGGCGCGCAATCCCCAATACACTCACACCTTTGTCTTCGACAACGATTATCCGGCTCTGCTCCCGGAAGTCGCATCTGGCCGCACCTCTGACCCGGCTTCCCTGCTCACCGCGGTGCCGGAAGCTGGAACTTGCCGGGTGGTGTGCTTCTCGCCCCGCCACGACCTTACTCTGCCGCGAATGACTGCGGAAGAATTGCGTGCCGTGGTTGACGTCTGGGCGCAGGAGATGGTGTCACTCCAAAGCATTTCGTGGGTCCGCTACGTTCAGATTTTCGAGAACCGCGGTGCGCTCATGGGTGCAAGCAACCCGCACCCGCACTGTCAGATCTGGGCCAGCGCTTCTCTTCCCAACCTTCCCCAGAAAGAACTTGAATCCTTTGCGGCTTACCAGACGGAGAAAAAGCGTTGCCTTCTCTGTGACTATCTCCGCCTGGAGCTGGAACGCAAGGAGCGCATTGTCTGCGAAAACGATGGCTTTCTAGCAGTCGTGCCGTTCTGGGCGGTGTGGCCGTTTGAGACGCTGATTTTCAGCAGGAGGCACGTCTCGTCTCTGTTGCAGCTAACCTCTGAAGAAAAGAATCTGCTGGGAGATATCCTGAAGCGCCAGACCATTCGCTACGACAACCTGTTCGAGACGTCGTTTCCCTACTCGATGGGTTTGCACCAACGTCCGTCGGGCAGCGGAGAGGGTCTTGCCTGGCATTTTCACATCCACTTTTTCCCGCCTCTGCTGCGCTCGGCCACTGTCCAGAAATTCATGGTCGGCTACGAACTTTTGGCTACATCGCAGCGGGACTTCACTCCCGAGGATGCCGCCGCGCGCCTGGCAGCAACTTCTGAAAAACACTACCTCGATTGAAACTTGGGTGCAGTCCAGGGGCTAAGACACTTCGTCGCGTTGGCTGGGATTTCTTCCCGTTCCCGAAGGCAGCAGCGAATTGTGGTGGAAAACGAAAGTCGGGGATGCTGTCCGGCGGTGCTCAGGCGGCTCGAACCTTTGCTTTCTTGCCGCTCTCCAGTTCCTTAATTGATTCCAACAGCCATTCCCTCAGCGCAGTCTCCAGCTCCTCCTCAGTGCCCCACTCATAGAAGGAATTGACCGTCTCGCCTCGCGCCGTCAGAGGGATGTGTCGACATGGAAACTGCGTGGCGCGGCGATTCTCCGGCACAAACTCAATCAGCGGGCAATCCGTGCAGGGCCGCTGCTGGCCGCGATCCACAAAATTGATGCATGTTGGGGAGTCTTCAAAGACAAAATTGGGACGCCAAGGATAACGCGGGATTCTTCGGTAGCCGCCCCTTTCAAGGAAGGCGAGCTCTGCCTCCAGGATCTGCAAGACATTCCGCTTGTCCTGCATCGAAAGTGCCCCACATTACAAATCGCACGAGAGCCGGGAAAAGGGCAGTGACGCACATCACGCTATAATGTGACTTTTATCACGTGCGCTCTACCTGCCCCACGTTATAACGTCACAGAGGCGAGTGATTTCATGCTTACTGGTTGGCGCCGCAATCCCAATCGCTTTCAGGTTGTAACCAAGCTGGAAGGCGGTATACTCCCAGACGGCACAAATATGCGCACCCCTTATGGCCTGGAGATTATCGAGAACTGTCTCTCTTGCCCTCACCGGGAAGAACGGCTGTTTTGTAACCTACCGGAGCAGACTGTAAAGGCTTTGTCTGCAATTACTTCTTCGGCTTCCTATCCCAAGGGAGCCACGCTCTTTGTGGAAGGCCAACCGGCGCGGGGCGTGTTCATTCTTTGCAGCGGGCGCGTGAAGCTTTCGACTTCTTCTGCGGACGGAAAAACGTTGATCCTGCGCATCTCGGAACCCGGAGAAGTGCTGGGTTTACCGGCCACCGTCACCGGCACATGTTACGAGCTCACAGCGGATGTGGTGGAACCCGCACAGTCGAATTTCATCGCCAGAAATGACTTCCTGGGTTTCCTGAAAGACAACGGCGAAGCCGCTCTTCGCGTTGCACAACAACTGGGCGAAACCTACCACGCGGCCATTTCCGAGATGCGCACCATCGGCCTCTCTCATTCCGCTGGAGAAAAGCTCGCGCGTTTCCTCCTGGAATGGGCCGCGAATTATCCGGAAGAAAAAGGGCAGATCCGCCTGAAGCTGACGCTGACCCATGAAGAGATCGCCCAGATGATCGGTTCTTCCCGGGAGACCGTGACCCGTTTGCTGGCCGATTTTCGAAGGAAACAACTCCTCCAGGTGATGGGATCGACCCTGATCATCAAGAATAAGGCCGCTCTGCAAAGTATCGTCACCGGCTAATCCAAACACTCTCTAACCACACCACCTAATGTAGCTTGGAGCACGCGGCGATTTCGCACCCTGAGACGAGCGCGCGCCTACTGTTTGTTGTCCTTTAGCGCCTTCTCGATCGCCGAAGTAACTTGCGGCGAATCGGGCTCCACTTTGGAGTCAAACCGCGCCAGCACTTTTCCGTCTGGGCCGACCAGGAACTTCGTGAAATTCCAGCCGATTTCGCCGCCGGTATCGGGGTTCGCGGTCTTGTCGGTAAGGAACTGATAGAGCGGCGTGATGTCGCTGCCCTTCACGGAAACCTTGGCCATCATGGGAAATGTTACGTGGTATTTCGCGGTGCAGAAGGTCATGATTTCCTGATTGGAGCCGGGCTCTTGGCCGCCAAAATTATTCGCCGGTATCCCCACAATTACGAAGCCACGGCTCTTGTACTTTTCGTAGATGGATTCCAGTGCGGCATACTGCGGCGTGTAGCCGCAGCGGCTGGCCACATTCACCAGCAGCACGATTTTCCCTTTGAAGCTGGAAAACGGCGTTGGCTGGCCGTCAATGGAATTCAGAGTGAAATCGTAGATCGTTTTTTCCGTTGCCATAGCGGTTGTCCCCAAAAGTGCGAGCAGCACAAGAAGTTTCCTCATTGGTATCTCCAGTTGGTATTCGCTCCACCCTCACTCCGCCCTGGAAGGCGAAGATGCGGAAAGAAAGAAGTCTTTCCAGAGGGATTACTATACGCGAGGAAAGGGCATGCCGGGGAGGAGTTGTTTCTTGTTGGTCAAAGCCAGGGCCATTTCACGCTCATGAAGGACACCGCCTTCGGGATGCCCCTCTGGACACTTTTCCGCCCGTAGAGCGGTGGGCCCCGCATCGCAAGTAATAATCCAACGGCTTCTCTCGCTGCTGCAATTCAGTGCAACTCAAATATAGTCAGGCTCTGCGCGGGTAGTTGCAGGCGAAGCTCGCGGCCGGAAAGCGCCGCCTGAGCATCGCCAAGCAGCAATGAAATGTCCGAAGCTTCCTGCGCCGGCGTATCGCGCAAGGAAATCGTCACTTTGCGGTTGGTTGATCCGTTGTGGAAAGCGACCACAAGTTTTTCTTCCTCGGTTTCCCGTATGAAAACGTAAGACGAATCATCCGAAGCCAAATGCCAGAGCTTTCCGCTGCGCAGGGCGGCATGCTCGCGCCGCAGTCGGAGCAGGCTCTGCACGTATCCAAAAAGCTCCTTCTGTTCGCGCGTTCGCCCCTCGCGCAGGAACGCGTTTTGCGCATCGCCGGGCCACCCGCCGGGGAAATCGCGGCGATTGTCGGGATCGCCGCCTCCCGGCATGCCGATTTCATCGCCGTAATAGAGTTCCGGAATTCCCCGCAGCGTGAGCGTTAAACCGAAGGCCAGTCGCACCTTCGCCGGTGTAGCGCCGCTTTCTCCCGCCAGGCGAGTCACATCGTGGTTCCCGACAAAGGGCACAAGATATTCCGGGTGAGGATACAGCGAATCCTGCCGCAAAATGTCCGTGATGCGTCCCGCGGGGGCGTCGTGGAAAAGCACGTCGCGCACTGCAAAATACAATGGAAAATCGAACACCGTCGTCAATTCCGTATCGCTGCCATCCCAGCCCTTGCGCCCACCTGCAAAAAAAGAAGTCACTTCAGGATCCCGATGAAACACCTCACCAATCGTCGAAAGTCGCGGGTAAATCCGCCGTAGTCCCTGATGCCACTCCTCCCAGAAGCTGCGGGAAACATAAGGGACGGTATCAACCCGGTAGCCGTCCAGCCCAGAGCTCTCCGCCCACCAGATGCTGTTTTGCAAAACGTATTCCACGACTAGTGGATTTTCGGTGTTCATGTCGGGCAAGATTCCCCAGAACCATCCCTCCGTCAGGTTCTTCCGAAACTCGGGCGGCGCATGCGGGTCCTCCAGCAACTCCAGTAAGTCCGTGGCGGGTTCCTTTTTTTCGTGTACTCCATAAAAGTCTTCTTTCAGCGGCGCAAACGAACTCAAATGCTGCTTCGGCGTCCCGTGGAACCATTCCGCTGTTGGCGGATCGCTGACCCACGGATGCAAGGGGCCCACATGGTTGGGGACAACATCCAGGAAAACTTTCATGTGCTCTTTATGCGCCGCCTGTACCAGTTGCTGTGTTTCCTCCATCGTTCCGAGGTGCGGGTCGACAGTGTACAGATCAACCGCACCATAGCCGTGATAATCCTCGGTCGCTCCGTTCTTCACAATCGGTGTCAGCCACAGCGTGGTCACCCCAAGTTCTTTGAGGTATCCCAGGTGATCGCGAATCCCGCGCAGATCGCCGCCGTGATATGCGCGCGCCTTCGAACGGTCATGAGAGCCCGGAAACTCTGCCGGCTCATCATTCGTGGGATCTCCGTTCGCAAAGCGGTCCGGCACAATCAAGTAGAGAACGTCGTCGAGCGAGAGGCCCTGGTTCCTCCCCAGAATTTGCTTTCGCGTCGCGATGGGCAGCTCGAATGTGGTTTCACCCTTGGGGGTAGTAATCCGGCACACCGCGGTCCCGGATTTCAAGCCCGCGCCGAATTTCAGCCAGACAAACAGGTAGTCACCGTTCGCGGCGGATTGTGTCCGGCTCACGATAACTTCCGGCAAATTGCAGCGGACGTGCGTCGCTTCCAGGTTCTTGCCCGAGAGCAAAAGCATCACATCAGGAGTCAGTCCCACCCACCAGTTTGGCGGCTCGATTTTCTTTACGGCCGGCGCATTGGGATTGTTGGCATTTTGCGCAGCGGCAGGAAGGCTGCTCAATACTAAAACCACGAGGATAACTAGGCCGGCCCCCAACCGTGGGGAAAATTGGCGGCGCGCGCAATTCGCTCTGGTTCGCATCGGATTCCCATGCGAGCTTATCAGAAACGCCTCGCTCGATTGCAGGCCGTAGTGGTTCTATTCGCGGAATACTAACTTGCCGAACGCACCCGGAACGTGAAAGTTCGCTTCCTCTGTGTTGGTAGGACTCCACGCTGAATAAAATCTCGGTTCGCCTTCGCCCTCAACGCGGAAAAAGTTCACCCGCCAGGGCTGCTTCGGATCAAACGTCGGCGTCAGGCTCCGCATCGGAATTGCCAGTTCGGCCGTCCAGGTTTTTGGCGCTGCATCTTGCACGACGCGGCGCCGCAGCTTGCTATGCAACTCCTCTTTTCCGCCGCTGGCGATGTCCAGATCAATCCACTGGCCATTCGGGCTGACTTCGAATTCCTTGTATCTCCACGGGTCGCGGGAATCCGGCTGCAGGAAGACCTCCGCAACATCGCGATTCCACAGTTCGTCGCGCCACCCATCTTCCCGCGCGTCCGGGAAAACTGTAATGGTTCTATAGTTCGCCAGAAAGCGCACAAACAAAGTATCCGGCGTCCAAAGAAGTCGTACTTCGGTCGACCTCCCCGGGTCGCCGTTTGCGCCTCTCCAGTCGTGCTCAAAGCGCAGCGGAGAACTCTTTGCCCACGCACTGGTGTCAGGAAATCCTTCTGCGTCCGGCTGGCTCGCAAATCGTGAGGCAAATGCCGTGGGCGGCTCGTTTACGCTTCTGGATACGGGAGGATTCATCTTACAGACAGTGTAATTCAGCGCCGCCGCAAAGCTCACCCACAAAAGATAGGGAAGGAACAGAAAGGCAGCGCTCCGCTCGAATTTCCAGGTCACTCCGATGAATAGCGCGAGTGGCCGCCGCAAAGTAAAGATATCGAAAGTGGCAAACGGGGTGCGACGTAAATTGAAAAACATAGGTGACCAGTGAAAAGTTGGTTTCACCATCGCTGAGAATTCTCCTCCAGGCGGAAACGATAACCTTTCGCCTCATTAACCGCAATGCCAGCAGACTCATTGCGCACTCCTTCTCGAACCTGATCTGCTCTGCCCTGGACAGCGTGCTAGCATCAAATTCAGCCCCGGACGCGGGGCAGCCTGTAAGGAGATATCCATCGTGGAACGTCGTCCTACCGTGGAAGTTCGTACAGTACCCAAACGCCGTGACCCCCAGGAATTTCAATATGTCCAGCTTCGCCTCGATTCCGGCGTGGCCCACTTGACCTTGAATCGCCCCGAGCACAATCTTCTGAACGAAGACATGCTTCGCGAGCTGGTGGATGGCATTGCGTTTGTCGCCGATCACCAAGAGGTCAAACTCATCGTCCTCGATTCGGCCTGCAAAGTCTTCTGCGGCGGCATTGATGTCGGCGAGTACACTTCGGAGCGCGTCTTCCAGATGCTTGACGCCTTTCACTCCGTCTTTGCGGGCATTCTCGAAACGTCCAAGCCCGTTCTCTGTGTAGTGAACGGCCCGGCAATCGGCGGCGGTGCGGAGCTTGCCGCGTTCGGCGACCTCGTCGTCGCCACGCCCAAAGCGCGTTTCGCCCAGCCGGAAATTACCCTTGGCGTTTTTCCTCCGCTGGCTTCCACGATTCTGCCATTTCTCGTCGGCCCGAAAGTCGCTCTTGAACTCGTGCTCCTGGGCGAACCGGTCACGGCAGAGCGCGCCTTGGAGCTGGGCCTGATCAACCGGCTCGTTCCAGAGTCAAAACTTGAAGCCGCCGTGAATGACTTGATCGAGCGCATCACCGGCCACTCAGCTCCTGTTCTCACCATGGCCAAGCGTGCCATTCTCAGCGGTATGGGACTCTCGCTGCGCGACGGCCTGAAACACTCCATGGATATTTTCCTGAATGAACTGTACCGCCTGGAAGATTCCCAAGAAGGCTTGCGGGCCCTGGTTGAAAAGCGCAAGCCCAACTGGAAAAACCGCTGATTTCCCGGCAAGAAAATTCCTCTGCCTCCATTGACACTCTCGCCCACCCACCGTAAACTGATTTCACAACTTGCAGGCTCGGGAAGTGGGGAAGTGCCGTGAAAATCGGCCGCGGTCCCGCCACTGTGATCGGCAGCAATGCCGTTAGCCAGGCTACCCTCCCAAGCTGAAGAGGTTGCGTGTTCTTCGCGAGAGAGAACACCGGCTCTCCAGCCCCAATTCTCGTGGGGCTTTTTTATTGTTTACTCTCGCAGGACTCTCGTCAGGGGAGATTCGTGCAGCGCGTCAATTCCATCTTCGTGTCACGTCCATCGGCCATGTTGCTCGCCTTTCTCTTACTTGGCGCGCTCGATGTGTCCGCACAGGCCACTTCTCCTGGACCGCCTCTGCAACCCGCAACGCGCGAAGTCGTGGATGAGATGGGGCGAACCGTGCGCATCCCCTTTTCTCCTGCGCGCATCGTTTCGCTTGCCCCGAGCCTCACGGAAACGATTTACGCTCTCGGCTTGCAGGATCGCCTCGTGGGCGACACCGATTTTTGCGACTATCCGGTCGAGGCCCAGAAGAAACCCAAAGTCGGTGGAATCATTAATCCCAACCTCGAAGAGATTGCCTCGCTGCATCCGGACCTGGTTTTGGCTACAAAGAGCATCAATCGCCTCGATACCGTTCGTGCCCTGGATACCCTCGGCATACCCAGCTACGCCACCACCGATCCCCATTCGGTCGCTGAGATCATTTCTTCCACCCAAAAGCTGGCCGAGGTTTTGGGCGCCTCAGAGGCGGGCAAGTCCCTCGGCGAGGAACTCCAGAGCCGGCTCGCCACTCTCCAGGCAAAGCTCGCCACCGTTCCGCCGCGTCGAGTCCTCTTCATCGTTTGGACCGAGCCGCTCATTTCCACTGGCCAGCATACGTTTATCGCCGACGTACTCCGCAATGCTGGCGCAGTCTCCATCGTCGAATCGTCGCAAGATTGGCCGCAGATGAGTCTCGAAGAGGTCGTCCGCCTTCAGCCGGATTATCTAGTCTTTGCTTCATCGCACTCTGAAGCTGCGGCG
>Ga0208457_1000556_pt1 | contig 36162 bp, 37 predicted proteins | sample June2015DPH_10_1_FD_185513 | JGI IMG/M metagenome (GOLD analysis project Ga0208457, IMG submission 185513) | Peatland microbial communities from SPRUCE experiment site at the Marcell Experimental Forest, Minnesota, USA - June2015DPH_10_150... | ecosystem: Environmental > Terrestrial > Soil >... | reverse complement strand
TGAAAAAATTACTTTCCATAGGTGCTACAGTTTTTTTGGTCTTGATACCATTAATGGTTAACGCACAGTCAGGGCAGAACAAACCGGGACCCCCTCCGATTGAACAGAGTTTGGTCCGTGAAGGTTCTTTTGCAATGAAGCTGGTTGAGGTACTGAAGACAGGACCGGTTAAGAGCGAGGCAGAAGCGGAGAGTAGGCTGGCCTCAATGGGTATCGCGCCACGGAACGGATGGATTGCTGATTATCCCTTGACCCCCGATATTATCGGAGAGGTGCGAAGTGCTATCGGTGTGGCAGTGGATTCCGGCAAATTAGCGATGAACAAAGACGAGGCGTTGATGGCGTTTCAGGTTCTTGTTGATAATCAGTGGAGGCAGCCGGTTGCACCTGGTAAAGAACAAGCGAGACAATACGGTGAGTACCCACCTGCTGTCTATGAGGGAGATGAGGGGGGATATGAACCATATTACTATCCCTATTATGATCCATATCCATACTACTACGGTGGTTATTACTCCCTTGGTGGTTTTGGAGGCAGAGGATTCCGAGGAGGTGGTGGCAGAGGTGGTGGCAGGGGCGGAAGACGTTGAAGATCTTGATCGTATAAGAGATCCACTTTGGGGAGAATTTGAACCAAGAGTTCCTATCAAACAAGGTTCGACGGCAGGATCAGAAATGACCCTGCCTTTTTTTGGAAATCTTCTTTAAACTTGCTTTCTATTCGTAATCGTCAACTTCCAAGGTTATTTTAGAGCGAGGTGAACTATTCAAGCAAGGTTTCAGTTTAATTGCTTATCGGAAAAGGGGATGTTTAGATAGGTAATAAAATCCTATTAAGGTAGGAGTGAAAAACATTTCGAAAGGATCTGCTATCGATAATGTTCTTCAAACATTGGGGTTTTCTTTGTGACTCTTCCTAATGCTTCGGGGGGGACGAATTCGACCTTTGATCGGACCCGATAGAGCTGAAGCATTCGCTGTTCAATCTCTTTTGCTAAATCAGGCAATTGACTCGGTTCTACACCTGCCCCATGTTCTACTTTTACCTTTAAGGGAGGAGAGATATTTGGAGGAGGTTCTGTCAGGACGATCCGCATTGCTCCGGTGACTCTCGGGATAAAGGAGGTCACCACATCCCGAACAGCGATTGGGAAAACCCCAACTCCTTCCACAAACAAACGATCGCTCAACCTCCCGATGTGCTTGATCCGATTTCCAGGACCTGGATACCCGCACTCACAGGACTTTGTAAAGACCTGAATCACATCCCCTAACCTATATTTTATTAAAGGTAATCCTTCTCGATCGAGGGAGGTAATCAATCCCTCCCCAATGGCACCGTCCTTTACTTCTATCGGTTTTTTTGTATCGGGATCGATCAAATCGTCTGACCAGATACTTAAATCCAATGCCACTTCGTGAAGCCCCTGGTATTCCTTTGCCGTACATGAACTGGAGAAACCTTCGCTGTTGATCATCAGATAGTCATTCCATCTCCCGCCAAAAGCCTCTTCCATCCTGCTACGGATTGAAGGGATGGCTACTCCGGGCTCACCACTTAACAGAAGCTTTTTAATCGCAAGTTCTGAGACAGGTTTTCCTGTTAATTTGGGATAGGTTTCGATGAGTGCCTCTGCAAAAGAGGGAGTGGACATGAGAACATTGGGCCGAGTCATCTTGGCATATTGCACAATTTTTTCTACAGGGGTTTCAGCGCCAAGATCTAAACAAAGGATACCCATATCTTGAAGTGGCGTTTTAATGATACTGCCTGCCCATCCACCACTGAGTGGAAAACAGAAGAGGACTCGATCTCCAGGCCTGAGTCCAGCTAACCAGTATCCTCGGGCTGATCCTTCATTCCATCGATCATAATCGTGTTGGGTAAAGGAATAAGTGAATGTGGGAAGTCCGGTTGTCCCGCCCGTTGTTTTGGCCATGACAATCTTCTCCAGAGGGCAACACAAATGGATCCCGAAGGGATGGCCAAAACGTTCGATCGATTCCAGTTGACTCTGTCTTTCATCTTCCTTGTCCATCAGGGACGGAATCTTCCTGAAATCTTCCCAGGTTCTAATCTCCTCGGGCCGAAAACCCTTTTCGTCAAACTTTCGCCTGTAAAACTCAGAATGAGTATAACAGTATTTTAACTGTTTCCGTAATCTTCTGAGACGGACCCTTTCTACTTCTTCTCTGCTAAGGGTCTCCATTTTTTCGTTCCAAACCTTCTTCTCAGGCATTTTTTCTTCCCTTCTTGATTCTTCCGACATCCTTTTTAAAACAGAAAGCGAGGATCATCTCTCTTAAAATAACAGAAGCCGTAATAGAGGAGATCTGGGTCGAATCATAATCCGGTGTCAGTTCCACCATATCAAATCCAATGACATGAAGAGTTTGAAGTTTCTTAAGAAGAAGGATGAATTCCTGGAAAGTAAGACCTCCGGGCTCTGGCGTTCCGACACCAGGGAGAAAGCTGGGATCCATTACATCGAGATCGAGAGTGATATAGACGGGCCGGTTCCTGAGGCGTTTGATCATTGAACTCAGAAAACTCGAATCAAAAGAGACGATGGATTTCATCTTTCTGGCTAATTTAAATTCCTCTTCTATTCCGGATCGAATCCCAATTTGAAACAATCGGCCTTCACCCAAATAATCGACCACCTTTCTCATCACGGTACTGTGAGAAAGGGATTCGCCCAGATATTCTTCCCTTAAGTCTGTATGGGCGTCAATCTGAATAACGCAGAGACGAGGGTAGAATTGGAGGATCTCTCCTATAATCGGAAGGGTGATCAGATGGTCTCCACCCAGGAGGATGGGAAATTTTTTTTCGGAAAGGATCTTACCAAGGGCTTTTCGAATTAAACCAAGGGAAGTCTTTTTCTCTCCTAAAGGCAACTCCAAGTCTCCCATATCGTGAATAGGATACTGGCTCAGGTCTCTTTGAAAATATGGACTGAAGGTTTCAATCCCCCATGAAGCCCTCCGGATCGCAGATGGTCCAAAACGGGCGCCCGGGCGAAAGGAGGCTGATCCATCATAGGGGCATCCGAGGATCACCCCTCTGCTTTTTTCAAAAGAAGCATTCGCTGAGATATAGTTGGTTTCTATAAAAGGGAGTTTCATTCGATCCATTCCTTAATAAAATTGGGCAGGGAGAAGGCGCTTCGATGAATTCTTTGATTGTAGTATAGAGTTTTCAATCTCAGTTTCTTGGGGTTGACATGAAGAAAGGTATCATAACGTGAAGCCGAGCTTGTGTTGGAAGGTTTCAGTAAACCAGAGCGCCCTTTTCATTCTGCGACAGAGCAAAAATCCACTGAAGCCTTCGGCGGTTTACTTCTGTCAGCTTCCTTTGAGACTCACTCTCCCCAGAGAACGACAGCCGCGAGGGTCGCCCCAACCCTTTTCACCCGATATTCACTGACGACCGTTTGAAGGTCCTTGATCTTCCACCCGCGAAGCTTTATCCCCTCGACAGCCATATTCCGGACGGTTTCCTCGATCTTGCGCCGATCTCCTTTGGCCGAATATTCCATGATCAATCCGTTCTGATTTTCATCCTCTGGAAGAGCTATGGCGACGCCCGCCGAGATGATCTCTCCGGGCACATCGCTGGTGATGCAGGCATAGGCTGCCGGGACCAGGGCCCCTGGAGGAAGAGCGATCGGGGAAATCCGTTGACAATGGGGCGGAACGATGCTCGACATCTTGACGATGTTCGTGTTCCCGATGCCCGCCTGGAGGAGGGCTGCGTCAAAGGCATTCAGAGGTGTGTAGCCGTCCGAGGCTCCAGAGACCAGAAAGTATTGGGTTGGGGTTTTAAAGATCATGGCGCTTCTCCATCATCTCTCATCTCAGTGAAGGCATATGGGGTTTGTGATGCGCTTCCTTTCCAAAAAGATCGACCTCACTAAATTCAGAAGGAAGGGGGCGAACTGATCCATAGGATCACCGCCTCCTTCGAGCCGCTGTTATGGAGCCAATGCTCCTTCTCTGCTGAAAGGTAAAAGCATTCCCCTTTTTTCAGCTTCAGAATCTCTTTCCCAAAACGAAGGTTGATCCTTCCCCTAAGGACCAAACCGAATTCCTCTCCTTCATGGGGCTTTTCTTTCGGCGTCGATTCCCCTTTCCGGAGGGTCAGTAGAATGGGTTCCAACCGCCGATTTGTCGAACCCGGGACCAGAAGCTCAAACTTCTCGATCTTCTCTTTTTCAATCGCGACCCGGTCCTTCTCCCGGTAGATGATCTTCTCCTGCGAGGTCTCCTGGAAGAAGTCAGAGATGTTTTCGTCCAAGGCCTCGAGAATCTGGATCAGACTGTCCAGGGAGATGGACGTCAGATCATGTTCGATCTGGGAGATAAACCCCTTGGTCAGATTGGCCCGCTCGGCCAGTTCCTCCTGGGTCAGGTTGCTCAACTGTCTCAAATTCCGAATGCGTTCTCCGATCTTCATAAATCCTGCAAGAATGGTATAAAAAGAAATTTGTTTAGTAATCTGTTAGACATTATAAGAAGAAATAAGTTTAATAAACTAAACTTACAAAATTATAACGCCCTTTTTTTATTTGTCAAGCATTTTTTTTCATTTTTAGAAAATATTTTTCAGGGGCTCCTCTCCACTCTACCCCACAGATTTTTTTAAGGCTTTGGAGGAGCGATGGAAAAGATCACTATTCGGGAAGGCTGGGTTGACAATCTCAATGACATCGGTCTGGAAATTCTGATGGGCGAGTTGAAATTTCCTAAAATTTATGCGAAGGAGAGAGTCAAAGGAGAAGGACATCATGCAAGCCCCTCAGCCCTCATTACAAGAGTGGAACACGCTCTATCGTGCAGCTATTGACTTTTGGCAGATTCAACCCTGGCACTGGGTAGACGATACGGATCTTTTCGGGGTGAAAAATCCCGAGGATGACGAAATCGGGTACTGCTGTGTTGTTGGAGCCTTGGGGGAATTCTTGGGCTTAGTGGTTTATCTGGGGACAGAAGGTTTGGAATCATATCTGAAAACCCAAATGAGTGAATCCCCTGAGGAGGACGTGCTCAGCACAGCAAAATGCTTGGTTGCTTCATTCGAAGACCGAAAGTTTCTGCAAAAAGCGGATCATGATGTGATCAAAAGACTCGGGCTGAAATTCAGGGGGGCGAAATCATGGCCTTTGTTTAGGAGTTACGAGCCAGGATACTATCCGTGGTATCTCAATCAACCGCAGGTCTGCTTCCTAACGCATGCTTTGCAGCAGGCCGCAGATGTCAGTCTCCGGATGAAGATTAATGATAATCTCCTCACGAATTCGGAAAAAGCCCAATATCTGGTCCGGATTCCGGAGCGGAGCGGGTCGGAGTTGCGCTGGAAAGATGAATGGTTGTCGCCGGTTCCTCTGGAGAGAGAAAAATATGAGGCTCCAGCCATTGACGAAATTCGTTTGCAGCGCATCAAGAAAAGGGGTCTCAGACCGGCGGGCATCTGGGAGGTTGATTTCTTCCAGTTCTCCATGCCCATACAGGAGGGGGGTCGTCCTTTTTTCCCGCTTTGTCTCTTAATCGTGGATCATGATTCGGGATTCGTTTTCGAATCACATTTGGAGAGTAAGGATCGCCACAAGCCTGAATTCCAAAACCATATGCTCAAGGTGATTGAAGAGACCGCTTATTTGCCGCAGGAGATCTGGGTGAAAAGAGAAGAGGTTTTCCAGCTTTTTGAAGTTCTTGTTTCAAGGCTGGGTCTGAAGATGAAACAGGTGAAGAAATTAAATCAGCTCGAATCCGCGCAAAAGTCGATGAAATCTTTTTTATCTTTCGGGAAAATATGATAGTACAAAAAAGCGGGAAAAGAGAACCTTTAAAATAATTTTCGGGGCAAATGAAAATGTGCCCCTCCATGCTTTTTCCTGCCCAGCGTTTAATGAATCTCATCCATCGCCGAAATGAGTAGGACTCAAAACCAGACTTGACTCCTCTTGCAGGTCTGACCGCAGGTACCTTCGCAGGCCGGATTTTTTAACCATTAACAGCTTTTTTAATTTGCTATACAATATATACAAAATATACATTGTTGGAGGTTAGGAGCATGACGACCCAGATGATTATTAGGATGGATCCCGAGGTTAAGGATAGGTTTAATAAACTTGCCAGGGTGGAGGGAAAGACGACAAGCCAGATGGTGAGGGAACTGATAGAAGACTATATCAAAGAGAGGGATATTGGCACCTATGTTGACGACCTGTGGGGTAGAATCGGTGGGAAGTTGAAATCCAAAGGGGTAGGACAAAGGAATATTGATAAAACGATCAAAGAGATAAGAAAAAGCCGGAGATGAAAGTCGTTATCGATACCAATGTCTTTGTTTCATCCTTTTTCGGGGGCAACTCCCGAAAGATCATCGGCCTCTGTAAGAAAGGGAAGATAAGTCTTTGCGTATCGAAGAATATTCTTGATGAATATATCGAGGTATTGCAGAGGATTGGATTAGGGGATGGAAGAGAAGTTGAGGAGCTTCTTTCTCTTTTTGCCAAAGGTTTCAATATCCTCTTTACGACAAAAACACCGAAGATAAAGGCAGTTAGAGATGACCCTGATGATGACAAATTCATAGAATGTGCCGTGGGGTTAAAAGCAGAAGTAATCATCACAGGGGATAAGGCATTAAAAGCAATGAATGAATATATGGGGATCAAGATATTAACCCCTCAGCAATTCTTGAAGACCTACAAAATTCACTGAAACATAGTCTATTGAGTAACCTGCGAGTTGGTAGAGAGCCGTCTTGGAAAGATATGAGGATTCTCTATGAGATTTTTTTTATTGTCCTAAAACCTACCCAGTGTCCAATGAATGGTATGCTTTCTCGAAATGAATAGGAGCGAAAAGCAGCGAAAAGCAGACCCCTCTCCGTTTGAGAGACAGGAACTATTTTACATAACATTTGAAGGTAGTCCTCTGCTCCTTCTTTAGAAATGTACAATCAATATCAAGTTGTTTTAGAACCAATGTTCCGTCTCTACACATTCCCATATCTGTAAAGTGCTATTTTTCAACTACATCCCTCTATGCCGTCCCTGAGTTAATTTTGACCTTGTCCCCCGTCTCATTTCGTTTTGTCCAGGCTCCATTTGACCCCGCCTCGACAGGCAATGAGGAGAAAAACAAAACTGTAGAGAAGAGCCAACTCACCTTTGTTTACTGCCGGGAAGAGCTGAGCTCCGATTTGGAACTTCCAGTGATACTGAATATAAGCCACGGCCATCGTGCCGCAGCAGAGGAAAGCCGCCGCGCGGGTTTGGACCCCCAGCATCACCATCAGCCCTCCCACAAGCTCGATGATCCCGCCGAACCAGAGCTGGGACCATGCCGGTGGTCGAAACTCGGAAAGCACTCCCAGGATTATCTGGGGACCGTGGAACGAGAACATGAATCCCGTCACGATGCGCATCAAGGCGTAAGCGTAGTCCGCATACTTTTCAAGCCATTTCATGAATGCAACCTCCCATTAAGGAATTTTACTGCTTTCCCCAAACCACAATCTATTGCATAACCCCCCGTAACCCTCTTTTCCTTACTTTCTTCAAAGACAAGACAATCTTTCTTTTTGTCCTTAGATGTCAATATTTAAATCTGCCCCCAGGGCTCCTAAAGTGATTGTTTTCATCAACGTCCCCTGAGGCCCCGTCAAAACAATTATGGGAGATGCCGTTTCTGCATCAGGCAAATCCAGGCCCTGGGTGGATTTGGACGATTAGATCCGAAATGGCCGGATGTAAGTGAAAGAATCTGAAAATAAGGCTCTACTGCCGAAACGATAACTCCTGCAGTCCGTTGAGGCGGACCAGGACCTTGCCGATGTTCATCGGCATTACCAACAAGTGTCAGCCACAGGCCGACTTCCTCCAAATGAGCAGCGACATTTTGGGCAAATCTTCTTCGATCATTTTCAGAACTGAATGCGTGAAAACAACCTCTGTCAAATACAAAACCAAAAGGAGCGCCTTCAATTTTGTTCTTAAGAAAATCAACAAGTATGAAATCGCATTCAACGTTGGCTTTAGAAACTTTTTCTTTTGCCTTCTCCAGAGCAATGCCCGAAGTATCAGTGCCAATAACCTGAAAGCCATTCTGCGCAAGCCATATGGAATTGTCTCCGGTTCCACAGCCGATATCCAAGGCTTTGGAGCTTGGGATAGGGTGTTTGGTCACCACTTCGATCAGATTGAAATCCGGCTGGCCGATGTCCCAGGGAGTGTCCCCTGATCTGTATCTTTCTCTAAAGCTCTCCTCCATTGTCATCTGAATACACCTTAGAACATTCTAGCTTCCTATAGAAGTTCTGACTTATTTGTTAAATATTCTTGGACAAATTCTTTAAAGGTTGGATCAGAAATCACCAAAGTATTATTAAAAACCCTATACTCATAATTGATATTGCTAAGAATACCGACTACGAAAAGCACGATGAAGATCCCTACGTAGACAGGGAGTTGATACCAACAATAACCACTGAAGATGATGGCAACCAGCGTGCTTATGGAAAGAGTATACATTGTTAAAAAAGACGAGAGCCATATACTGTAATGTCCTGGAAATTTCTCAGGATATTTTTGCTGAAATAGGACCCAGAGGTCATTTCTAGTTCTCCATTTTTTTATCCCGAATTGTTTTTTTACATAATTTCTTCCAGTATCTCCTGGAGTAATTAGGTCTAAACCCATTTGTAGAAATGGGTATAAAAAGGTGCGAAAAATAGAATATGCGACCGCACCGATTGAAAATGAAATAATGATTACAATTAATTCCTTGTCGAATTTAATTATTTCTGGCAGAATATGTTTCTGATTTAATAAAAAGAAAATCCAGATTCCGGTAACTAAATATCTAATTATATCGTCAATTCTGAGGTCTTTCATTAGTCGCTCTCCAAAATTATTTTCATGGGTATAACGTCCCACATCACAGGCGCGTGTTTATGAGCGGCCTTGTGCATGCGGTTGTTAAGCACCTTTGTATTTTAGGAATGATATTATTTTATCTTCAAAATCTGGATCTGTAAGAGATGATTCTGCATTGACGAAGTCGTTGTAATTGGCATTTGATATAACTTCATTGGCGCGAGTTGGATTAGTAAATTCGCCTTTAAAAATTACCCACTTTTCACCATTTGTGAGTATTGGAGAAGTCCAACCATGCCTAAAACGATAATTTCCAGACAAACAATCATCCTTTATTTGTCGCGCAAAATCAGACTGGTCACTTAAATTTCTGAGATCACCTTTTCCTATTAAATTTATATTGTCACACAATCTCTTACATTCAAAAACGAATCTCGGAGCAGCCTGTATTGAGTGGTAAAGCTCGATATCAAATCTCCTATGTTTGCTAATCCTATCCTGATTACCTCGTCTAAGAATCAAAGGACTGATAGAATGAATATCCCATTCTGCGATTTCGATGATTGGAACCACGAACCTTTCGATCGAATCATATTCGTGGATCTCCTTCTTGTCGGGTACATTCCTTAGCCTGTGAATGATTTCCGCTATATCCATATTTGATGGACTCATATTTGACGCCCAACGGGCCTGTAGAAAAAGTCCCTTTGACCATTCAGAGCGCGCCTGCAGGTCTTTCGGGTCAGGCATAATTATTGAGACTTTTCCTTACTCTCTTCAAAGACAAGACATCCTTTCTTTTTGTCCTTAGATGTCAATATTTAAGTCTGGCCCCAGGCCTACTTTTCTTAAGGTTTCCATAGATTGGTTTTTGGACTATAAATTTCTGCAATCTGCGAAAGCAGAGAGATTTTCTTTTCTGCCGTGGTTCCAATAAATATTGTTTGCCGAATCCTATTTATTTCTTTAATGCTGATTGTTAAGAACATTTTTCCCAAGATTCTCTTATCTTTTTCTGTTGGGAAAGTGGAGAGGATTTCAACAAAGATTCGTTCCGCGGTTTCTGGGAATATGGTGTCATCAATCACAACGTTCGTCAGGAATCCTGCCACCACGCTAAACGCGCGGCTGAAAGGAACACCATATTGTTCTGACAGCGTCAGAGGGAAATTGAACCACCTAATTCTTTCAGGTTGCACGGTTATTATGATTCTATCGCCAAACACGGCCTTTTCGATATCCTCAGTGGTGAGATGGAGAAATCTGAAACGGTAGGAAGAAAGATAAGAAAAAAAACTCAAATACTGTTCGAAAGTAATTTTCGTTTGTTCATACAACACCCTTGCCAGCGCAAAAGCAGAGCAATATTCGGGGGCTTTTTTATTAGTGTCGAGTTCGTTTGCTTTGAGATACAGAAAATCTTCGGTAAGAACAGGTACGTTATCTTTTTGCGCTAATACGCACGCATCACACAATTCCGCTGGGACCCTTTGTTCAGAAAAAGAATCCACTTTATTTGCAGCAGAAATAGCGCTGATATTTCGTGGCTTAGACTCAAGAAGTCTTATAGAATGTTCAAAGTTTCTTTGAATAGTTACTCGTGTGTCCTCATTAACAGATGAAAAGGTTAATCTTCCTTGTGCATATCCCATATATCCAGCCAGCCCGGGCATGTACCGAAATTTTCCCTCAGTTTCTAGCAAGAGAGTGATTACGGATTGTGGAGCCTTGAGATTTGGTAAGTACTCATAAATCTTTTCCAGTAAGCCTGGTTCTGAAAGCACTAAAGCGGAGGTCCCATCAATATAGAAAGGCTCACCCGAAATGATTCTTTTTGCCACCTCTTTCTGCCAGTTAATCTCTGCTAAATCTCCCGAACTGAATCTTATAAAACCTCTATTTTCACTAGTTATGCGACCAATGGCTCTTGTCAGACCTCCCTCATTAGCAGCAAGAAATGCCAAAGGAACATTCTCTCGGCAATAGAATTCAAAAAAGCTGCCTCGCTTCTTTCTCTCATCCTCCAGTCGGGCAATAATGTGTTTTGTGTCTATTCCTTCTCCTGTTGTGGGGACCTCGATCATTTCCATCACGTTCCATCTATGTTCGAGGGTGAGCTGTTCGGCATGATGCCTGCACTGCCAAAGGATGTATCCTTCGATGAGCAGAATATTTTCTATGGTATGTTCGATCGTGCTTGAGCGATACCTATCATCAAAAACTACTTTTTCTCCAATCTTCTTGTCCAATAATTTGGAATACTTTTCATCGGTTGGCGGGACTTTCGTGGCATCTAATTCGTCCTTGTCTCCGACAAAATACCATCTCTCTTGATCTTTGAACTTAACAAAACAGCCAGCCTCGACCTTCTCCTGTGAAGTAAGAGGAATATCAATTAGGTTCCCCACTTCAACGAAAAACATAAGAAGACTTCCGTATTGCTCTGGAGTGGGGGTTTTGCGTGCTTTTACACCTGCCACGACGGATGCGAGAGCATTATGACCATCGTTATTTTTCAAATAAACCTGTGCCTCAACTGCGACCTTAAATTCAAAAGTCTTGGAAAGCGTTGGGTACTTCTCCATGAGACCTTTGGCCTGTGGAAATTCACCACGCTTCAGTCTCGCTACCAGTGTGTTCCCAAGAAGGGCTTCCTTATTATGGTCATCCAAAGAAGCTATCTTTTCACTATCCGATAATATTTCTTCTCCAATCTGGATGGCTTCTGGGAACCTTTCTAGGTTAAAGTTTGCTGAAAATAGCAGGAGCTTCAGTTGTGAAACGGCTCGCTTCTCTGTTTCGTACTTCAGAAGTTTTTCCACGACCTTAATTACAAAGTCCCAGGCCTTTTTCCCCTGAGCAATTTCCAGGATCGGCTTGCATTCAAAGTAACTTAGATTCGAGAAATCAAACGCTTTGAGAAGATTGAAGGCTTCATTAATATTCTTTTCGTCATAGTTCAGCAGGAGAAGAAGTTTCTCTTTTTGGATGTTTGGGTCATCCGGCAGGTTCTCAATTATCATTTTTCGGAATTCAGGAAATTGCTTAGCTGTATTCGCCATTGCGACAGCGAATTTTAGGTCTTCTTTCACAAATACCCACGCTTCTTCGTATTCTTTTTTCTTTAAATTATCAATAAAATCCAGAATCCTTTTCTTCTTAATTGCGTCAAAGAACTTTTTACCTTCAAAAAAAAGGGTTGTTTTAAGGTTGAATTGAATAACAATCATTCTCGCCAACCCATCTGATATGACTTTTTCCGCCTCTTGCAGGTACTGCAATAATCTCTCAAAGTCTCTTGGGGGCAATTCAACAAACGTCAACAGTCCGGCAAGGAGATTATCGATCGAGTAGTCAAAATAGCATTGCATTGTCAGCTCAAAACTTTCTTTCGCAAGCCTTTCGATCTCAGGAGCATTCTCTATGGCCAGGAATACGTTAATTTTTTCAAGGTTGAGAGTGGCTTGATTTCTTGGGTCTAATCCGCCCCATTCATTAGCTTTTTCTTGAAAAGCATCAATTTCGGATAAAAGGTCTATTGCATCCTTTTGAAACTTTTCTTTGTCACCGATTTGTGAGAAAATTTGACTTTCTAATATCGATAACCTGGCGTAATAGTTATTTATTTTTTCAGGGTTGAGACTTATAGCCCTTTCAATGAAGCTCTCGGCTCTTGCTTGGTTACCCGCTCGATGGAGGAAAACTGCATATAGACGATAGAAGTTTGACTTTAATCTGGGGTTAGTGGGAAAACTATTTTCATCGATCTCTGTAACATCAATCTTATTTCCCAGTCGGTATTCTCGGACCAGCTTTTCGAGCGCCAAAAGCCAGTGATTGCTATCAATTCTCTCGGCTTCTTTTAAATGCTCTTCGTTTTTCTCGAAATCTTCATTATTTAGGTGGATTTCGGCTAAATATAAAAATGCACGAGGGTCATTCGGATATCTCTTACAAAGGCTCTCGTATCTCTCTTTTGCTTCCTTAACCCTTTCAAGTTTTTGAAATGCCCGGCACTCCAGGATTTCGTACTCTACAAGAAGGTTTTCATCTTTCAGACTGAGGATAATACCTTTTTGATTTTCCAGAGCTCTCAAAACAAATCTCCCATTATCTCTGTCCAAATCGATTTCTAGCTTAGCCAAGGATTCCCGTGCAATGCGAAGAGCGTTTCTTGAATCAATATCAAATCCGAGTGCAAGCATTTGGTCAGGTTTCAGTATGAAAAAAATGTCCTCTAAATCCTTGGCAATGAGTTTTCTGAAAGTAATGGGAGGATTGGCATCTCTTAATTCTGCTAACGCTCTTTCGATCTCGATGCTTACTCCAAGGCCCTTGTCGTTAAAAACGAAATAAAATGTTTTTATGTTGGAGATTTGATTCCAACTTGTCTTTAATGTCTCAAAATTCTTTTTGACCTTTTTGGCAGCATCTGCTTCTTTTTCTCGCGGTTTTTGGGGCGAGTAAGCCTGATAGTATATTCCCTTGTCTGGTCTGTATCCGTCATTACCACGATCACCCTGGTTTCCATAAGGCCGAATCTTCTGAAAATCAGGAAAGGCTTCTTGCATGATATCTTCAAAAAAGCTCTGAAATTCGGTTCCGTTCTTTTGATAAACCCTGTTCCAGAACTGCAGCTTTAAATAATGTTTGTCAATTGGTTTCATATCACTATTTAATGGAAATGGTTTTTCTGCGGCTCGAAGACCAGAAAAAGCGTTCTACCCTGGTTCATAAAAAAATCAGAGAGTCACAACCAAGGCGAACCTGCAAAACCTGGAAATTATTTTTCCCCAATATACCCATCCCGACCAGCCTCTACACTAGTCTACTCCCTGTTATCACTTCACTCAGAAACAGATGGTCATAATCTATTCTTGTAATCGTTATAGTTAAATTCCTTAATTAATCTAAATCCTGACTTTTCACTCCATATTCCAATGCAGGGATGACTGACGCCATTGAACATGGTCGTTTTTACCGTCGTGTAATGAATCATATCATCGAATATGATTTTATCACCGGGTTTTAATTCTTTATCAAATGACCAATTCCCCATAAAGTCGCCTGCCAAACAGCTAATACCTCCCATTCGGTATGTTGGTTTTCCAGCCATTTCATCGGTAGCGCCCCCAATGACAGGTTTATAGGGCATCTCTAAACAATCGGGCATATGGCAGGTAAATGAAACATCGAGCACAGCAGTTTTTATGCCTTTGTTTTCAACCATATCTAATATCGTAGAAACCAAGTAACCCGTTTGATAGGTAAAAGCGCTACCAGGTTCTAATATAATTTCAACATCATGCTTGTTTTTAAAACCAGTTAAGATTTTAATCAAATGGTGTATATCATAATCCTTTTTTGTTATGAGATGACCACCGCCCATGTTCACCCATTTGAGCTTAGGTAAAAACTTACCAAATTTCTTTAAAAAAACAGCCAACACCTTTTCTAACGCAAAGGAATCCGCCTCAAATAATGTGTGAAAATGAAGGCCCTCAACCCCCTGTGGTACGGCATCGCCAAGCTGTTCAGCAGTCATGCCAAATCGGGAACCGGGCTTACAAGGGTTATAAATGTCATAGGGAGAATCTGAAAACTCAGGATTAACACGCAAGCCAATCGAAACACCATTTTGACTGGCTATCTTAGAATACTTTCGCCATTGGTTAATGGAATTAAAGGAAATATGGCTACTATATTTTAGAATGTCTGCTATAGATTTGTCTTCAAAAGCAGGCGAATACGTATGCGCTTTGACTCCGAGTTCCTCAAAGGCTAATCGCGTTTCATTGATTGAACTTGCTGAAGCGCCAAAACCGCATTCTTTAAAGATCGGAAATACACCCCAATTCGAGAAAGCTTTAAACGAAACGAGGATATCAACCGCGGCCGCCTCTTTAACCTTTTTTATTAACCGAAGGTTATTTCGCAACAAAAGCTCATCAATCACATAACAGGGGGTTTGAATTTTGTTAAAGTCAATAGGCATGACTGATACAGGACCCTTAGAGTTCTAAATCGACATCGTGCAATTCGTGCCAAGGAAGTCCATGGAGTTTCAATTGTTCCATGAACGGATCCGGGTCAAATTCTTCGACGTTAAATACGCCGGCCGTTTTCCATTTGCCTGTAATGAACATCATCGCGCCAATCATTGCAGGCACCCCAGTGGTATAACTTACGCCTTGTGCACCGGTTTCCTTATAGGCATCCCGGTGTTTACAATTGTTATAGATATAATATGTTTTCTCCTTATGATTCTTAATCCCTCTGATCCGGCAACCAATGGAAGTTTCACCTGAATAATGTTTGCCGAGTTCGCCCGGATTGGGCAATACCGCTTTGAGGAATTGAAGAGGCACAATCTCTTTGCCCTCATACAGGATAGGTTTGATACTGGCCATCCCAATATTTTGAATCACGCGTAAATGGGTTAAATACTCTTGTCCAAAAGTCATCCAAAAACGGGCTCGTTTTAAATTAGGAAAATGTTTCACCAATGATTCTAATTCTTCGTGGTAAATAAGGTAAGATTCGCGGGGTCCGATAGCTGGATAATTTAACGGTTTGTGAATTTCGTGAGGGTCTGTTTCAATCCATTTTCCATTCTCCCAGTATTTACCTCTTTGAGTGACTTCACGAATATTGATTTCTGGATTAAAATTGGTTGCAAAGGGTTTTCCATGGTTACCTGCATTACAGTCAACAATATCAAGAGTGTGAATTTCGTCAAAATGATGTTTGGAAGCATAAGCGGTGAAAACTCCTGTCACACCCGGATCAAAACCACAACCTAAAATGGCTGTTAGTCCTGCCTTTTTAAATCTGTCATGGTACGCCCATTGCCATTTATATTCGAATTTAGCGACATCGGGTGGTTCATAACTTGCGGTATCTAAATAATTCACTCCTGTTTCAAGGCAAGTATCCATGACCGTTAAATCTTGATAAGGTAGCGCTGCATTGATTACCATTTCGGGTTTAAAGCTTTTAAATAATTCAACTAATTGTCGGACATTATCCGCATCCACCTGAGCCGTCTTGATTTTATTGTCGCCAACGGCTTTGGCAATGACATCACACTTTGATTTTGTACGGCTTGCCAGCATGATATCCGTAAACACCTCTGGGACTTTTGCAACTTTATGAGCAACAACGGTACCTACACTACCTGCTCCTATGATCAATACTTTAGCCATGATCGATCACCACCTGCTCCCATGATGAATCATTTAGTCATTGCCCTAAATCTCGAGTCTGCTCTCCGATTTCCATCAATCCAGGGAGAATAGTATAAAAAGAAATTTGTTTAGTACTCTGTAAGACATTATAAGAAGAAATAAGTTTAATAAAATAAACTGTCAAAATTATAACGCCCCTTTTTTATTTGTCAAGCATTTTTTCAGAGATCTCCGGAAAAGTCCAGAAATCTCGATTACACCCCTGCCTGCCGGCAGGCAGGGATTATGAAACGATTACACAGATAAGAAATGCACCTATCCAGCCCGGCTGCGGCAGCCAGAGAAGGGGAGAGAAGGCGAGCATAGCCTCATTTTATGTCTTTACAGAGGGTTACTTTTAAGTTATTTTTTTTGAGGAGGTTTAATGGAAAAGATCATTATACGGGGGGCAAAGGTTCATAATTTAAAGAATATTGATGTGGAGATCCCCCGGAATTGTCTGGTGGTGATTACTGGTCTGAGCGGCTCGGGTAAGTCCACGCTCGCCTTTGACACACTCTATGCTGAGGGACAGAGACGGTATGTGGAGTCCTTATCAGCCTATGCACGGCAGTTTTTAGAGCAGATGGAGAGGGCCAATGTAGAATCCATCGAAGGTCTCTCTCCCGCCATTGCCATTGATCAGAGGAGCATGTCACGAAACCCGCGTTCCACCGTGGGTACTGTGACAGAGATCTATGATTACCTCCGGCTCCTTTTTGCCAGGATCGGAGAGCCTTTCTGCCCGCATTGTGGCTCTCCTATTTCCTCACAAACCCTTCAGCAGATGACTGAGACACTTCTCCGACTCCCCAAAGGGACACCTCTCACTGTTCTCTCTCCAATCGTAAGAGGGAAGAAGGGTGAATATCGAAAGGAGTTAGAGGAACTTCGGAGGGACGGGTTTGTGAGGGTGAGAATTGACGGTCAGATGAGAGATCTCAGCGAGGAGATCCGTTTGGATAAGAATAAACGCCATGAGATCGATGTCGCGGTGGATCGTTTGGTGGTTAAAGAAGGAGCAGAAAAGAGAATCAACGATTCCTTAGAGATTGCCTCGCACCTTTCGGAAGGGATTGTGAAAGTGGAGAGAGGAGGATTGGCTCCCATCGTCTTCAGCCAGAAGTTCTCCTGTATCGATTGTGGATTCAGTTTCCCAGAGATTACACCCAGGATGTTCTCTTTCAACAGTCCCCAAGGCGCATGCCCTGCCTGCAGTGGATTGGGAACAAAGCGATATTTTAATCCTGATCTCATCGTTCCGAATCCCTCCCTCTCGGTGAACGAAGGTGCTATCCTTCCATGGAAGAAGAAGGGAGAGTCCTTTCTAAGACCCATTGTGGAAGGGTTGGCGAAACATTATCATTTCGATCTTGATACTCCGTTTCATCGATTGTCCAAATCGGTTCAGCATCTTATTCTCTACGGATCGGAGGGAGAAAAAATTTCTTTTAAGGTTAAAGGAAAAGGGAAATCCCATCTCTTCCGGCAGGAATTTGAAGGGGTAATTCCAGAAATGGAGAGGAGATGGAAGAAAGATGGGGAAGAGGATGAGGAGGTAGAGGAGTTTATGAATGTGGCTCCCTGTCCCGATTGTGCGGGGACACGGCTAAAAAAGGAAGTACTTTCGGTCAAGGTGGGTGGGAGATCGATCGCCGAAATTACCCATCTCTATGTCAAAGAGGCATTAAATTTCCTGAGGAATTTGGAACTGTCCCCAAGATCTCAAAAAATTGCTCAAGGAATTTTGAAAGAAATCGAAGAGCGATTGAAGTTTATGGCAGAGGTCGGTCTGGACTACCTTACTCTGGATCGGACCGCTGCCACTCTTGCTGGAGGAGAATCTCAGCGCATTCGACTGGCGACCCAAATTGGCTCGAGTTTAGTAGGCGTGCTCTACATTTTGGATGAGCCCAGCATTGGGCTTCATCAAAGGGACCATTTACGCCTTCTGGGGACATTGAAACGGCTGAGGGATTTGGGAAATACCGTTATTGTGGTGGAACATGATGAGGAGACGATCCGTTCCGCTGATTATATCATCGATATGGGCCCCGGGCCCGGAGAGAGAGGAGGGGAGGTGGTCTTCACTGGACCTCCCGAGGCATTGGTGAAGGCAGAGCATTCATTGACCGGACAATATCTTTCTGGGGAAAAATTCATCCCTCTCCCGAAGCAGAGAAGACCGGTCGAAGGGAAGTATCTTGTCCTCCGGGGTGCCACGGCAAATAATTTGAAAAACATCGATGTGAAGATTCCCCTGGGGGTGTTCACCTGTATCACAGGCGTTTCAGGGTCAGGGAAATCAACCTTGATCATTGATACGCTCTATTGTCTATTAGCCCAACAACTTTATCGTCTCCCCCAGCGTTGCGTCTCTGTTCAAGGGATTGAAGGGTTGGAATTTGTGGATAAAGTGATCCATGTGGATCAGATGCCGATCGGACGGACACCCCGTTCCAACCCGGCGACCTATACAGGTGTGTTTCAGCCCATTCGAGAACTCTTTGCCCAACTTCCTGAATCGAGGATGAGAGGATTTCTGCCTGGGCGCTTCAGTTTTAATGTTTCGGGAGGACGATGCGAATCGTGCCATGGAGATGGGGTGTTGAAGGTTGAGATGCAATTTCTTCCTGACGTCTATGTGACCTGTGAGGAGTGCCATGGGAAACGCTATAATCGAGAGACGCTCGATATTCGATATAAAGGAAGAACCATCTCCGATGTATTGGAGATGACGGCAGAAGAGGCGAATGAGTTCTTTCAGGCCATCCCCGTGATCCACCAAAAACTCCAGACCCTCTGCGAGGTCGGTCTGGGTTACCTCAGGCTGGGTCAACCTGCCACAACGCTTTCAGGAGGAGAGGCTCAGCGTATTAAACTGGCGAGGGAATTGAGCAAAAGAGAGACTGGAAGGACAGTCTATATCTTAGATGAACCGACAACAGGTCTTCATTTTGCAGATATTCAGAACCTCCTCGATGTTCTCAACCGACTCACCGATAGAGGGAACACAGTCATCGTCATCGAACATAATATGGAAGTAATCAAATCAGCCGATTACATCATTGATCTGGGTCCGGAGGGTGGGGAAAATGGAGGAGAGGTAGTTGGATTTGGAACACCCGAGGAATTGATCCAAAATCCGACTTCTTACACCGGTCAATTTTTAAGAAAGAAGATTTCTAAATTTACAGATTGACCCATTCGGCGGCGCCAAGGCTTCGGCCTTTAAGGCGATGTGTAAATCGCCCCTTCCTTCGGCAGGCTCAGGACACTGAGTTTATCGAAGTGCAGGGTCAACCCTGAGCAAGCCCCAGCAATTATACTGGGGAGTCGAAGGGTGTCGAAAGATTGACTTTTAAAGCTATTGTTGATAAAAATATTCACCTAAAAGTTTTTATCTATAAGGAGTAGGATGATGGAAGAAAAGAAAAGATCGAGCACTGGATTAGATGAAAATGTGGCTGGGTTTCTATGTTATCTTTTTGGATTCGTCACAGGTATCGTTTTTTTAGTGGTGGAGAAGGAGAGCCGTTTTGTCAAATTTCATGCCATGCAATCCACCATAACTTTTCTTGGTCTTTTCGTTATTTCTTTTGTTATAAGTTGGATCCCTATCATCAATCTTTTAGTCTATCCCATCTGGATTTTGAGCCTCATCCTGTGGCTCATCCTGATGGTGAAAGCCCTTCGTGGAGAGCGATATTCATTACCGATTGTTGGGAAAATGGCTGAGGAAAAGTCACGTTAGTAACTGGGTTTTGCATGAAACCAAAACGGAAGAAAAGAAGCGCCACAAAGGGCAGGGGAGGGAAGATACTTTTTTTATTGATCCTGCTCGGGATCGGTTTGATCGCGTTCTTTCATCAGCAGATATACCATTCCATTAAACCCCTATTTGAGCGATGGAGTATTTTAGCGGAGAGAAAGAAAGTTCTCCTTTATTTTTCGGATCCTGAAGGTGAATATCTGATTGGGGAGAAAAGAGGGATATTGAAAAAGAGCGAAGTAAAAGAGGAGGCGAAGGAGACGATTATCGAGCTGATCAAAGGTCCGAAAGGAAAGCTTATCCCCACCCTTCCTCCCCGAACAAAATTATTGACTCTCCAGATTAATGACACAGGAGTGGCCAGAGTTAATTTTAACCCAGCCCTTTCCAAGGATCATCCCGGCGGAAGTTCAGCTGAGATGATGACTGTCTATTCCATTGTCAATTCCCTTGCCCTCAATTTCTCTCAAATCAAACGAGTTCAAATTCTCATCGATGGGAAATCGATCGAAACCATCACTGGTCATCTTTCCTTAAGACAACCTGTTTCCCCCAAACCCGATTTGATTAGAAGACAATAATTGATTTCATAAGAAATTGATGATAATATTAATGAAATTTTGATTATTGGGCTCATCCCCAATGATTAAGGTCTTTTTTTATGCTTGAAGCCAAATATATTCGAGAACATCTCGACGAGGTTCGGGGGAAATTGGCCTTAAGAGGTCAAGCCATCAATCTGGACCAGTTTGTTTTGATTGATGGGGAGCGAAGAAAAGCCATCCAGGAATGGGAAAGATTAAGGGCCCTCCAGAAGAAAGTCTCTGATGAGGTGAGTAAGAAGAAACGGGAAGGCCAGGATGCCTCAGATTTGATTGAGGAAATGAAAAAAGTCTCCCGAGACTTGAAGGGGTTGGACGGAATTATCGAAGAGAAGGAGATGGCTCTGCAAGATTTTCTCCTCACCGTTCCAAACCTTCCCCATGCATCTGTTCCTGTGGGAAAAGATTCATCAGACAATGTTGAGGTCAGGCGGTGGGGTGAAATCCCAAAATTCGATTTTGAACCAAAAGCCCATTGGGATTTGGGTGAGGAGTTAGGGATTCTTGATTTTAAAAATGGAGCGAAGATTACCGGAGCACGGTTTACACTCTATTGGGATCTTGGGGCAAAGCTGGAAAGAGCTTTGATCAATTTTATGTTGGATCTCCATACCCGAGAACATGGATATCGTGAAGTGCTTCCTCCCTTTATGGTCAATCGAACAACGATGACCGGTACAGGGCAGCTCCCAAAATTTGAAGAGGAACTTTTCAAGGTGGAGGGAACCGATTACTTCCTGATTCCGACTGCAGAAGTCCCCGTGACGAACATCCATCGGGATGAAGTCCTTGAGGAAAAAGTACTTCCTCTTTATTATACAGCCTACACGCCTTGCTTCAGAAAAGAGGCTGGATCTTATGGAAAAGACACCCGGGGTTTGATTCGGCAACATCAGTTCAATAAGGTGGAGTTGGTAAAGTTCGCAAAACCCGAAAATTCTTATGATGAACTTGAGAAACTTCTCTCCAATGCAGAAGAGGTTTTAAAAAGGCTGAAACTTCCCTACAGGGTTGTCAATCTTTGTTCTGGGGATTTGGGATTTTCGGCCTCGAAGACTTATGATATTGAGGTTTGGCTCCCCGGTCAGAATACATTCAAGGAGATTTCTTCTTGTAGTAACTTTGAAGATTTTCAAGCAAGAAGGGCGAAGATTCGATACCGCATTTCTGGAAAGTCTAAGACAGAGTATGTCCATACTCTCAATGGTTCTGGCCTGGCCGTCGGGAGGACATTGGTGGCTATTTTAGAGAATTATCAACAGGCTGATAGAAGTGTGATCATCCCGGAGGTTTTACGACCTTATTTATACGGGGTCGACCGCATAGAAAAGAGGAAGTGAGGTTAGAGTTAAGAATTAAGAGTCAAAGGTATTTTTTCGCAGGCAAGATTGCGGAGGGATGGCCGAGTGGCTTAAGGCGTCCCGTCAAAACGGGATTCCCGATGATCCCGGGACGTGGGTTCAGCGACCCCGGAGGGGGAGAGAGCGAAGCGAGCGAGCACATCCTACTCCTTTGTCGTAGACGAAAAAGGGTTTGTGCAAAAGATCAAAGAATGGTGGAAATATTTATACTATAAGATTGCGGAGGGATGGCCGAGTGGCTTAAGGCGGCGGTCTTGAAAACCGCTTCCCGTAAATCCGGGACGTGGGTTCGAATCCTACTCCCTCCGCCATGCACTATGTATTAAGTGTTGGGTTCGGAGTTAGTGGCTCGGAGATAAATACTGATTCAGTGGGGAATGAAGTTGCGCCGAACTCCGAACTAACAACTCGTAACTAATATTTGGAAAACGGAGAGATGCCCGAGAGGCCGAAGGGGCTCGCCTGCTAAGCGAGTATCCCGCTTAAAACGGGATCGAGGGTTCGAATCCCTCTCTCTCCGCCATGTACATTTTAATGTAGATAATCGGAGTGAGGGATGAGAACCCTCCTGCGAAAGCAGGATGGTTCGGCGACCCGAAGGGGAGGCGGAAGGAGCGGAGTGGATGAGCACATCCCTCTCTCTCCGCCATTTAAATTGTGATGTAGATAATTGGAATGAGGGATGAGAACCTTCCCCGACGTGAGGAGGGGAAGTGGTTCGGCGACCAGAGGGAGGCGGAAAGAGCGAAGCGGATGAGCGCATCCTACTCGGTCTGCTATTTAAAAGATAAGGTTTAGGTTGGGGTTCAGGATAGGGGGTTCAAGGGGGAAAATAGAAAAATAATAAAGAATTTTTAAAAGATAGTCGAAAGGCGGATGGATAAGCAAGATAAACAAGTATGACAATTTAGGGGATTCTGCAGAATAGAGGAGGGATCATGAAGAAGATTTACAAAAAATGGATGATGGGATTAATCATTTCTACAATCCTTTTCGTTATCGGAGTAGCAATAACTTCAGCACAACCCTATTCAACTTTTGTGGGTAAAGTGGTTGCAATTCAAAGAGGGGCCATCAGTGTTGAAGGAGTAAAAGGGGAGGTCCTTCAGTTCGCTGTGGGAAGAAACACCGTATATATTCCTCCCCGCTTGCCCGGTATAGGTGAATGGGTCAGAGCAGAATATAGGTTTGACGGGAGGCGTAATGTAGGTTACCAAATGAAGATTATTCAACCTCCCCCTCCAAAAAAGAAATAAATGATTAATACAGGCGCCCATAGCTCAGATGGATAGAGCGTCGGACTACGAATCCGCAGGTCGGGTGTTCGAATCACCCTGGGCGCGCCAATTAAATCAATCTGTTACAAAAAAATATGATAACCCTTTTTATTTATTTATACCCTATTTATACCCATTTCTAAAATTTATCCCTGCTCGGATGGCTGGCAATAAACATAAGACGGCATTAACATCTTGCCCTGGATCCGGTGTCTTTACCCAACTCTTTGCTGATTGCCCACAACCCGTCCACTTCACCTAATTTCTTCGAGTCGCAGTCATCTCCCAAAGCTGACGCATAAATTTTCCATAGGGAGAACCAGGGTTAGGATATAGAGTGGTTAGTGTGCACCTTAAACGTAGTCCCTCTTTCCCGCTCACTGTCATGGAGAGGAGTAATCTCCCGTCCTTCAATTGCTGATCTTCTGGCCTGAGTGTTCCATCAACGGCCTCGGAAAGGAGCGGGTACCCTGCCTCCTCTAATGCCTTAATATCCCGATAAAGGGATCTCTTCGTGACACCGAATTCTTCGGCTAATTCGCCTATGGTAATCCCTTGTCTGGTCCCGAGGGTTCTCAAAATCCCTTGACCCTGGCGGCTTGGCTGTAATTTTTCTTGGTTGTCATATATGAAATCTACTAATTGCGCTGAGGGAAGTCAACGGTCGGGAAAGAGATTGGGAAAGAGATCGTCCACAAATCGGCTTTTCACATTGGTTCTGAACTGATCCTATGATGATTAAAAGCTTGGTAACGAGAATAAAAGGAGGAGGATACCTTATACAGTAGGATTTGTTCTTGCAGATTTAACGCTTTCACCTACAAAGTCTCAGTAATGAATCTTTGTAAAAAATGTTGATTACTGGATGAAAGCGAGTAGCAGACACAGGTCAGGAGTGCGGTAAGGCGTCGCCTGTCCTCGACTCGCTACATCTATTTTAGGGTCTTCCCCTCGTTATCAATCGCCAGTTGCACTTGCTTGTAGAACGCAAAGCGCTTCTTGCCCTGATCGCCACCCTGACGATCAGTGGCCTGCGGCCAGTTGCTATTTGACGCGATGACCAGTTTCCACTTGGGGTCGATGAAGATGCCCTGACCGAAAATCCCCTTCGCTGCATAGCTGCCATCATTCACGATCCACCATTGATAGCCATAGCCATCTTCGGCCTGATCGGTATCGGCATGCTTCGTCGTTGCCTCGGCGATCCAGCCGTCGGGCAACACCGACTTGCCTTCTGCAATACCGCCCCCCAGTATGAACAGACCAAAACGGGCAAAGTCGCGGGTTGATGCCTGCAGGCAGCAACCGCTGATTTCATGGCCGGTGGATCCCAGTAGCCAACTTGCATCATGCTCCATGCCAAAAGGTCGCCAGACCTTCTCCGAGAGATAGTCGGACAAATTCTTCTTGGTCGCCGAACTGACCACTACCCCGACCAAATTAGTCTCGCCGGTCTTGTAAACCCATTTCGTGCCAGAAGGCGCTTCGCGCTTCAATTTGCGCATATAGCTGACAGTCACATCGACGCCCGGCTCGGCCTTGTGCGCGTTAAACAAAGCGACGTCCGATTTGGGGTCAGCATAATCCTCATTCCACTTCACGCCTGATGTCATTGTCAGCAGATGCTTGATCGTGACATTATCATAGACCGACCCTTTGAGGTCGGGAATGTAGTCCGATACCTTGTCATCGATGCTCTTGATATAGCCGTCCTTGATTGCCGCACCGACCAATGTCGAGGTGAATGATTTCGCAACCGAGAAGCTGGTCCAGCGTCCATCGGCGCTGAAGCCAAGTCCATATTTTTCAAAACGGATTTTGCCGTCTTGAATGATCACCAATCCGGCGGTGCGCTGGTCCTTCATATAGGCATCGACATCTATACCAACATCAAGTGGAACTCCCTTCGGCAGGGGATAGACGTCTTTGCCAGCAGAAATGATCCGGGATTTGGAAAGGATAGGGATCCGGTCCATCGCGCGAAAAGCAGCATCGCGCTGCGGGATTGACCAGAAAAGGACATTCCTGTCGGTCGGCATGTTGGCGATCAGCGCGCGCATATCCTTGTCAGCCGTCGCCCAGAATATACCGCCTGCAGCCGCCAGCACTACCAATATTCCAATGATCCATTTCCGCATGACAACCCTCCCCTATATTCTTTTCAGTTTTTGACCAAAGCCTCCGTTGCCCCCCCGGCAGCATTTTGTTCTTCTGAAAAGGCGCTCGGGAAGGCTAAGTAAGGTTAAGTAAGGTTGATTAGAGTAAGGCGAGAACCAATAATTGAAAAATACTCTTACATTGGTTGACTGTCAACGAAAAAATCTTTTTGGAAATTTTACTCTTATTGCGGATTTTTGACTGAAATGTTGGATAGAAGAGTAGAAATTGAAAAACAAGATTACAGGAAGGAATGTTGCACCCTTGCCCCCTGTTTGCCTAAGAGATAGGCAGGCAGACCCGCCACGGATTAATCTTCATCATAACGGCCACAATGAGGGACGCGCGTCGTTCTTGCGCGCGTGCCTCTAGATTGTGGTGTTAGCTGGCACGTGGTCTGACAGCTACCTTGCAAGAGACATGAACCGATGCCCCACCGAAGGGGGGGAGTAATGCTTGTTTTACGTGACTACTTGGGCTCGCGCGGCGCGCGCTTGAAAATCAACGTCGAAGTTCCCCCCTTCGCCGCACCTGGGTTGGTGATCTTCAACTCGTCTTCCGAAACAGAAAACGAGCGTTTTTGGTCGATTCCTACCCAATTTGGGAACGTGCCGGCTTCGGGACGGACGGAAAAAGAACCTTCCTTTTCGTTGACCGAATATGTGCCGAAATGCGCGAGAGAACCCATAACGACGGCCTTGTTCTCCTCCGGAGTCCCCTTATCCAGATTGTTGGATGCAAATTTTGGGAGATCCGAACGGAAAATCATAAGCGCATAACGACCGCTGCGATCAAAAATGTATAAGCCTTTAGGATTGGGCCCGAAGGGCTCCGTTGTCTTGCCGTCCTGTTCGTTTTTGACCGAGACCAGCGTCCAATGGCCAATGAGCTGCTTGGGCGCCTTTGCCGCTTTCTGCTGGGCACAAGCAACCGAAGCTGCGAAAGGCATCACAACAGCGAACGCGGTTACAACCGAAAGGATTACCACCAACTTGCGGATCGAGACTTTCATATCAATTTCCTCCTTCTGAATTATTGGATTTTCACTTCCTGCATCTTCAAATGTTAGGCCATCTTATCCCTAAACCCTAAATTTTCCGTCCCCCATGAATGGCTAAACGGTTATTAAATTAGTTATTCACCTCCTTTTTTTTAATAACCCTTGCTGATTTACCAAGAAGAAGCCGAGCTTACCGAAGGTCCATCCTCCGGCAGCTCGGCCTCTTATTTAAGGAGATCCGGCATCGCCCCTCATGAAGGGTTGGCCTCTATTATTATGCCAACTAAGTTAGTCACTAAAATATCTCTTGTTGGGACTTCAAATTCAAATCGTCCTCATGAGAATCTCAAGCCAACTTATTCTGAATTTACTTGGCACCAATTGCTGTAATGAATGTTTTTGTTAACTCCTGCGTTTTATCTTCTGCACCCCATGCCTCGTGCATAAACGCGCAACCTCCAGAAGTGATGATTTTCCCGTCTTGGACTACACCGGCACCGCTATAAATAGCACCTACGAACCTAGGATCCGTCTTGGCCATGACCGGCCAATCCGGTATGATCGCTCCGGTTAAACGTGCCGCTGCCTGTGCCGCATCCGGGCCCGGCTTAAGAGGGTCTCTGCCGAATGCATATTTCTTTCCCTTTAAGACGCCTGCTTCCGCTAAAATAATGGAGGAGAATGTAGAAGCAGCCACAGGCTTACCTTCCGATAGAGCTTTCTTTACTAAAACAATTGCTTCTTGAGATACCGGTGGCCCAGGAAAAGCCCCGACAGCCATACAAGGCATAATAATCCCTGCATAATTGTCCAAGTTAATATCGGCCAACCTCATAACTTTCTCAATTTTTTGGGTGGAACCTAAAATGGGGAAGCCTGATGTAGTAGCTATATCCACTTCGAAGCCTGCACTTCTAAGATGATAGCGCATCACTCCCACTTCCATCTTGATCATGAGGTCCAGATCTGAGGAGTATCCTTCACGGGGAATCATGAGGACTTTGGAACCGCCCTGTCCAAAAGCCTGTGGTGAAAATGAAATGACTCCTGCTAAAATTACCATTACCGCAAAGATGCTAATTTTTCTCATTTTCTTCCTCCTTATGGAAATAAATTTTGAGAAATCATTAAATCAATAAAACTTTTGTTTGCTGGCTCCAAAGGGATATTAAAACTCCCTTGGAGCCTTCATATTCGATCCTTCTGGACCCATTTCATAACTTTCTCCATTAGGATTAAAGGGTTGGGTTGTCAGGTTGACTTAGGGAGACTTCATAAAAAAACCCGCAAAGAAGCTGTTTGGAGTTCTTTGCGGGTTTCGCTCACGTCCTAAAAAGGACTCTTTGCAACTAGGTTTAAATCCTTTATATACTATTCTTTGTTCAATGTCAAGATAAATCGTAAGGATTACCACTTAAAAGGTTGTATGGAAGGTAGATTTTAGAAAATAACGGGTACAGGAAGTACTCTTCGCTCACCCTACAGCCTTAAAAGTCCCATTCTGGTTTGAAGTTTGAGCAGGGATGGTTCACCAGAAACTTAGCTGTTTTCTCTCAATTCTGATTCGTTCTCCCTCCCTGATCTTATAATCCAAATAGATAATGAGATCGTCCACAAATCTCCTTTCCACCTCGGTTCTGAACTGTTCTCTGGTCTTCTCCAGAAGCAATTTAAGTTTGTTCCATGAGAGCCAACCTAAGCCCTTTGAGAGCAGGCTTCCAATATCTTCATTTACTGGGAATAATCCATGGTGGGTCAGCCCCTTAACAAGATTACGTGGGGATTTGTATCGAGTCAGTACCCAGGGTGGTTTCTCGGTATCAATAATAAGAACAAAATAGAACTCCTTGACCCTATCCGCGTGGTTAAGGTAATGGTACGAGGCCAAGTCGAGGTATCTAATCACCTGGTCTCTACGCACGTCATTGGTCGTCCTTAAGCTCACGGGAGCAAGGTATTTCGCCTCGATGAAAATGATCCCATCCTTATAGGAAATGGTTACGTCCACTTCAGAAATCCCTTCTCTATACTTTCTGTTTACCGGTGGTCGATATCGCTTCCAGAATTCAAAGGAGAGGTTTTCAAAGGAATGTTTGCTAAAGTCCCTTCCTTTGATCGCCTCTCCCAGAAATTTTCTTAGCCAGATCTTCGGGTCCAGGTTCTTAAGGATGCCGAACACATTTGCGGTGAGCAAATCCTCGCTTGTTGTACGGACGATGAGAGGGCAGTTGGATTTGCGAACATAATTTGGTGGGCAGACCTTCTTTCCGGACGACTTGAACAGTTCAAAGATGATGGACATGTCTGAGTTCGCTCCTTTGCGGTGATGTTATCATTGCTCTTGCTGGCAGGTCTTACCGTAGGGACAATCCTTGCATTGCCATCCCGGGATTGGATGGAAAGATTCGTGGTCGATGGCCCTCAGAACCTTTCTCACGAGATGGTATGCCCAGGTGTATTGGACGTTTCCCTTCACGGCATAATAGGTTTCCATGGAAGGGGTCTTCTGCTTCAAGAGTTGGTCGTATCGGACCAGGGTGTCATCTCCATTGGTATGAAATCTTATCTGCTTTAGGGCATAGGAGTAAAGCGTTCCCTGGAGATCCAGATCTATCTGGTCGTCGCTGAATCGCTTTGAGCTGGTCTTGAGCTCGACGATGACAAGAGTGTCCTCTTCGTCTGACTCAATGAGGTCAAAGATGCCTGTTAATTTGCAGGGAAGGACCTCTCCGGTTTCCTCCAAGACCAGATCTACGGAGAAAGGGACCTCTACGCCAATGATTCTCTGGGGTGCCACGTTATCATAGAATACCCTCACCAGTTGGGTCCCCTTCTCCCTGGTGGTGTCTCTGTTCTGATGCTCTTTGTAGCGGACGTTGTTGCCCTGGGTCTCACGGTCCCACGTGGCCTTAAAGTGTTGGGTCAGGTCTGCCAGTGGCATCCTCTGGCCGGTCTCTTTCAGGGTTCGGTAGAAGAGCTTAGCCGCTTCATGAATTGCTTTTCCAAAGGGAAAGTATTCTGGTACGAACTCCCATGGGATTCCCCTGACGTATTGGAACTGGTACTTCTGGGGGCATGTCAAATAGGTCTTCAACTGAGAGTACGAGATGTGAATGTATCGCTCAAAGTCCTCTCTCTTGGTTGCTTTCGGTAGCATGATGTGTCCTCCTTTGTAATTAGATTCCTCACATAGATTGGAGGGCGTTGATGAATGTTGATGCCTCCTCCTTGGTGAGGAAATTCAGGTTCTTTTTGAAGGTGGCTAATGCCTTATCTTTGATGTCCTTGGTCTGGAGGCCCTTGGATTTGCCTACGCCAAAGATCATGGCAAGCTGCTTGTTAGTGAGACGACCTCCATTACCGTCACCAGTGGCTGGTTCATTCTTAGGTCCGGGTTGATTCTTTTCATTCCCAGTGGGGGCCCCTTTATTCGGTGTATCTGGGCGCTCCTCTGTCTTGCCGTTAGGTCTCTGATCGGAATAAAGATACAGACCTACCCCAAGGAGTGAGGCTGCTTTCTTCAATGCGTCTGTAGAGGCAGCTTTAAGGTCGTCTCCCAGGCTTGTGACGGTTTTGGTATCCTTATTCTTCTCGATTTGCTTGGAGCCAAAGGCCATCTTAGTAACTCCCTCTGCTGTGAGCTTTCCAAGGACCAGGACCTCGTCTGTGTCTTTGAGGATTCGGTATTTAACGATCTCAAATGACCAGTTTGCATCGAAGGCTTCGTTCAGTCTTGAAGTGACAACATGTCCTTCAACATAGTCCAGGATGTGGCCGAAGTTTCCCTGGCGCTGCTTTATCTGGCTTGGTTCGAATGGTTTTTCTAAAAGTGCTCTGTTCATGGTGTTTGTCCTCCTTGTGTTCTCTCGTCTACTGGAGAGGTTAGGCAGCTTTCTCTGCCTCTTGTTGAGATGATCCAATTAAACGTACTGGCATGATGATGTGTGTGGAGTCCTTCTCCTCTATCCTCAGCGGTTGATCAGGATCGTTCATCAGGAACGTGACCTGGTCATTGTCCAACACTTCCAAAACATCCAATACGTATTTGCCTGCGAAGCCGATGGCAAAAGGTGATTCTTCAGTGGAGGCTGGTGTGTAATCGGTTTCGAGTTCCTCCCGTGCCTCGCCCGCATCCGGATTAGCCGACGTCAAGAGAACACTCCCTCCATTAAACTCAAAATGGATCTGGTTGGACTTGTCGCTCATCAGCGTGATTCTCTTTATGGCGTGGTGAAGCTTGTGCCTGTCCATAGTGGCTGTTCTTTCATGCGCCGTTGGGATAACCGATGCGTAGTCTGGGAACTCCCCATCGATCAGCCTGCAGTGGATTATCAGGTCCTCTGAACAGATGAAGATAGTGCTGTCGGATCGAGAGAGCGTGTAGTTCTGATTTCCGTTTCTTCTCAGTCTTAAGATAATGTTCACGAACTCCGCTGGGACAAGTGTGCCTCTCAATGGATTGCTGTCCCTGGTCAGGCTAAGACGGTGGCCATCTGTTGCCACGATTTCCTTGTCGAGATAGATCCCATTCAGGTTATACCTGGATTCCTCTTTAGACGCCGCATGCCTGACCTTAAGCAGGGCTGAGAAGAAGTCTTGGCCTATTGAAAAGATATTTCCCTCCGGTGGTGTCATCTCGTTCGGGAATTCCTCTTGACTGAGGCCGACGAGCTTAAAGCTGGCGTTCTCGCATTCCACTCTCACGTGGCCGTTCTGCTCTTTGCTAAGGATGATATCGGCATCGGGTAGCTCCTTTACGATGGAAAGAAGTTTGATAGTGTCACAGAGGGCTATGCCCGGCTCGATAACGTCTGCCTCCTTGACACGGGTTTTGATGACTGTGGTGAGGTTAGTGGTGTAAAGGTGAAGGCTTTCGCCTTCAGCGGTGATCTTCACGTCTTTCAGGATCGGTAGGGCGGCGTGCTTGGACACGGCGTCTTTTACTAAATCCAGTGCTTCCAGTAATGGTTTCTTGTGGGTCAATACTTTCATCGTTAAAGTCCTCCTTCTCTTTGGAATTTGATAAAGTTCAGTGTAAGCTGGTTTGGGTCGATGGACGTTCTCACAGAGATGTCCAGTCTTCCATCCACCAGTCTAATGATAAATTTCTCTGTGTGGATTTCTGTCTTGCCTTCGATGAGCATAAAGGCCATTATGGCCTCCTCCAGGCCCCCCACTGTTTCGACCAGTTTCTTCCTGGAATAAAGCTGTCCAACCTTTCTTTTGAGCTGTTTTGAAGTCATCCTGATCACCGTTTGATGTGGGTTGGGTAGTTACTGCCATGATGCTTAGGGCTGTTTGTCAATGATGATTGTGTCGAACAGGGCGCCGCAAAAAGGGCAGTACCTGTAGCCGAAGTCGTTATAGTCTTCACCTTCCTTGGTCCAATCAATTTCGTAGGAATTTCCGCAGATCTCGCATTCATGCATGGGCTTGCTCCTTTGTTTGAAAAAGAGAAAGGCGGCCCTGTTAAAGAGCCGCCCTTCTACGGTCTTATATGGTCTGCGATAGGTATTTCCGTTAGGCCAGCAGTAGATTCATCGCCTCTTTTTCGAGATCGAGCTTCTCGTCGGTCTTTTCGACCCCTTTCGCCACGAGGCTTATGGCGTTTGAGAGCCTCCAGAGGTTGTTGCCCTTTGGTAAAATCTCGACTTCCTGGGGGAGGTCGTAGGAAGTTTTGATCTGCTCAACGATCTCTTTGCGGATTCCTCTCTTTCTCAAAGTGTCGTAGATGGATTTGGGGTCTCCGATCTCTTTCTCGTTCGCCTCATGAATCTTGTATTCAAGGAGTTTGATGTGGTCATCGCTGGCGTCTACCACGTCTGTGATGGCAGAGGAGATTGTGTCGGTGTCCAGTTTTATCGTCTTCTGACTGATCGGGATGATCTCGTCGCCTTCTCCCATCTGGAATCTTGAACCGAGATGGATTCTTCGGAACATGTCGTAGCCTATGGCTAAGTTCAGACAGACGATTCGGAGCATGAGGAGGTCAATCTCAAGGCTCTGGTTTCCGTAGTCGCCTGTTACGAGGCTCGTTCCAAAGATGACAAACTCACCTGGTACTGGCTCCCATATCCTGGGCTGGATCATGGCAATCTGGTAGCGGTAGTCTGTGTTCATGCCGCGATATGGGACGAAGTCCTTCTCCAGGTTCCGCTTTATGAAGGCTTCCATGATTGGAGCGGCGTCCATTCGCTTGTAAGCGGGTGATAGCCATCCCTTGATGGTCGTTCCGACTCGACGAAGCAGGATTCCGCCATCTTCCATTCGGTCGGTCAATCGTTTAAGGTTCCTCGATAGTAGTTCGTTCTCTTCGAGGTCCATCAGTTTTTGGGCAAACTGGGCTGGGATACCGGCACGGTTTAGCATTTGGCCCTGGCTGTGGTCGGTCAGATCATAGGCTTCGTCTCGGATCACGGGTTGGATTTTATGGTCCTGGACGAGGAAGTTGATGGCGGTCGGCCTTACTGCCACGTCCTCTCGGATGGTAAACTCGTGTTGGATCTCCTCGAGGGTTTTATGAAGGCTTGCCTTGCCGCGCTCGATGATGTCGCTCAGTTTCGCTTCCCTTGGATCGGTTATTTGAATCCTTTCAGTCTCCACCGTTTGTGTTGTTTCGAGTGCTTCCATGATTTTCCTCCTTGACCTGTCATCTTCGGCACCAGTAGGTCATCTCTGGTGGTCTGTGAACCAGGCAGGCTCCCCAATCTACTATGATTTCCCTTCCGGGTATCCGGGGTTCAAGATCTGTACCCACAGTTCACAGATTCGACTTTTTACGCTGTGGCAGGCTTCAGGCCTTTTTCTCCATACAGCTCTCGCCTACGGATCCAAGCCCTACGCATAGCATCGGATCGATTCTCCTTGACTGGCTTCGCCTCACTCTGAGGTTTGCCTGTCTCGATGCCCTCTGCTTCAGCATTAGTCGTTTGTGAATGCTCCATGGTTTTTTCCCTCCTTTCTTTTGAATTCTCTTGTTGTACACCATAGCCAGACATTAACGTTCCGAAATGCTGTAAGAGATAAATATAGTCTTCTCGACTCACCTTGGCTAACTCGTCCAGACCTACTCTTTTAGCAACTGTTTTCACAGCAAAAATGTCAAGCATGTTAGTTACACCACTCCTACGAATGGCCTCATACTGCTCCATTACTTCTTTTGAGATTCTTTTATCTCTAAACTCCGACATTGGGTTTTCCCTCCTTTCTCCAACTACCCACACTGTTCTAATCATACAAACTCATATTGCCTCGCCATTAGACCTAAACTTCCAACTCATTATTATCACTTAATGAGTTCCAGAGGTGGCGTTTCGTCGAGCGCCTCCATGTCTTTAAGGAGCGCATCGATCCGCTTTGTGAATTCTTGAGGGCTCCCGTAAATATCCGGATTGATGTCCTTGTACGGGTGGTAGAAGATGGTATCTGAGGTAACTTCAAAGAGTTCTTTCAAGAATCCTGCGATTTTTTTGGCTAACGGATAGTATTCATCGATTAAGATCTTTGAAGACACCGCTTCATGGAGAGCTTTCTTTAGTTCCCTGTAAGCATCTGGACGTGCAGTCTTTGCCTTGAGGCTATTAAGTAGAATTTCTTCCCTGATGGGCTCCATGTCTCTTTTGGAGATGATAAAGGCCGTTTTCCCGTTGATCTCTGTTTTTTGAAATTTCATCGGTATTCTCCTTTAATTTTCTTCAGCTTTCTTTCGGCCTCGTCTAAGTCTACACATAGCGTTTCAAGGTTTGCTAAACACTTCTTCCTTTCGAGGGCAGGATGCTCACAATTACCCCCGGGATCTTGCCTACCCAGCTCACCGGCGCTGTGCCCTTGCCCCCACAAAATGTAACGAGGATGGCAATTTTATTGTTCTCCCATATAATGGCCTTCCCTCCTTCTTTGGAATCATTTGATCCTTATCTCTTCGATCTCTGAAGCCTTAAGCGGTGGGTCGAAGACCTCGCAGTCTACCTCGATCCCGGGTGGAACCCTGATCTGCTTTAGCTCTTTGAAAGAGATGTATCCCCACTCGCCAAATCTTGAGTCGCCGAGGATGGCGTAGCCAAAGAATAGGTCCTCTCCATCATACTCAGCGATGAACCAGTCGCATCTTCCTATGAAGAAGTGGAGGTAGATTGGTTTGTCTTTGAGTGGGGCTTTCTCTGTCTCATAGAGCCTCGGTAGTTTGGCAAGCTTTTCGGGAGTTGGTTCGTTCCACATGTTTCCTCCTTTGGAAATTCATCTCCTTTCTATGCTGTTCTTTTGCTCAAACCAGCGGAGGGCAAATCTCATCCGTTCGACGAGCTCTGTGGCGCTTAGGCGTTCGTGGCCCAGTGGCATTTCGACGGCTCCTCTGTCGTTGATGATTTCCTGGATGACGTAGCCGCCGTATTCCTTGATGTAGTCAAGCCTCCAGGCTCCGACGTCGTTCCAGGACTCTGTCACTCTTTTGCAGATGGCTTTGCAGAAGAGCTTAAACACCTCGTTCACTTCGGTTCTGGTCGCACGGTAGGTCATGTGGTTCACTCCCTTCGAATTCTTGTTTGAGTTTGAGATAGAGGGCATAGCGTTCCTTTCGGAGTGCCTCATTTGCCCAACGGGGTATCTGATCTTTATGAGGATCGACTATTCGGTCAAACTCCCTTTTGATATCTGCCTTGGTCAGGCCAGTGTCCTTATATGGTTCTTGGTGGCAGGCGTAGGTTCTGCTGTGGTACGGGTGCCTTGGGTCGAAGTGCTTGATGAACACTTCTGCAAAGTCCATGGGGCTTCTGTAGGTGGCCTTGAAGCCGTTGATGTCATAATGGGCAATAAATCCGCAGTTAAGGTTGAGGAAGTCATATAGCTCCTTGTTGATCCGGTTGATGTCTCTGTTTTCAATGACCTCTTTGAAGTTTCTAATGACGGCTATTGGCATGGATTGTGATCCTCCATTGATTTCAGTCACTCCCTCTCTGGCATTTTCTGGTCTGTTTCCCTTTTCTCCGTGATCTTTATTAAGAGCGCTGTCTGCTCCTTGAGCTTGCGGTAGTCGTGGAATAGTTTGTCTTTTGCCTCCGGTGGTATCAGTCTGGATTGAAAGACTCGCTGGATGGCGAAGGCCAGGCTGAAGGCTTCAAGAGCGAGTTTGTCTGAGCCGGTGTTGTCCATCTGAGTTCCCTCCTTGTGTTTGGCTTTTTGCTAAATTTTCATATGCCGGGTTCAGTACTTCGTGAGTTCCTTGCCGTTGAGGGGTTGGTCAACATCTTTTTGAGAAAGGTGAGTTCGATGTTGCCAACGAGGATCTGTCCATCTCTGGAATGGGTGATTGCATCTGCGCCTCCCCATTCCAGTTCCTCAAGCTGGCCGAAGAAGGCATCAAGTATTGCATTGACAAGCCTTGTCATGGGCTTCTTTGTTCTTAGCTTTAGCTGGTAGAGGTTCCTGATATGATATTCCTCTATTTCTGGCTGGTACACTGTGGTTCCTCCTTCTGTAAGGCGTCGTATGATCTTCTGGATTCTTTATAAGCGGTGACGAGGTCCTTGAGTCGTGGTTTGGATTTCTGGTATCTGATTCTGGCGATTCGGTTTGTCCTTGCGTCATCGATCCATATGTTGATGGCCTGGATCTCTGAGATGATTTTGGCCATCTGGTGAAGAAGATTGTTCTCTTTCATCCCAGCCCTCCTATCTTCCGTTCGGCGAAGCTCAGATGTCGGTCGTCTGAGACGATGATGTGGTCGACCACTTTGATGTCGAGGATCTCTCCGCACTGGACCAGTTTCTTTGTGATCAGAATGTCCTCCGGAGAAGGATTAAGGCTTCCAGACGGATGGTTGTGAGCCAGTGCAATGCTGCTGGAATTTGAGAGTATAGCGGCCTTAAAGACTTCCCTTGGATG
>Ga0208457_1000554_pt1 | contig 36268 bp, 30 predicted proteins | sample June2015DPH_10_1_FD_185513 | JGI IMG/M metagenome (GOLD analysis project Ga0208457, IMG submission 185513) | Peatland microbial communities from SPRUCE experiment site at the Marcell Experimental Forest, Minnesota, USA - June2015DPH_10_150... | ecosystem: Environmental > Terrestrial > Soil >... | reverse complement strand
TCAAAAGAATTCAATAAGAAAAATCAAAATTTTATGGTAAGGTAAAATCAGATTTAGATGTTGTGATTAAAAGGGGGGGAAGAATGGAAAAAGGTGAGACTAAGAAAATCTACACCTACACTGATCGAGACATCGCAAGAGTTGCCGGTGTTTCAATAGGAGCGGTGCGGGTGGCAAAAGTCCGCAGGAAGATTTTGGCAAATGATTTAAGAAGTGTCTCCGTTTACATCATAGAGCATTGGCTAAAAACAATGCAAAGGAAGGGCAAGAGGTAGACCTGAACGCGGATACGTTCATTAAGCACTATGATTAAAAAAAGGGATTCATTAATGGCGCTTTCTCTTTGAAATAATCACCGCGGTTATTGTGAGAGGAGCCTTTTTAAGGGCATTACGATTGACCATGATAGTGATTACCGGGAGAAACAAACGACTTTTGGTCACCTACCGTTGGTCTGTCGGGTAACAATTTGTCCTGAATCCTAACCTTCTCAACACAAATTTGTGCATGTTACTTCCTGAAATATTGTTTTTGGTATCTTCCTTCAGAATACAATATTTCAAACGAAAATCATTAAGAAATACTTTCCCTACCTGTTGAGATTTGTGTATAATGCTCATCGATATAATCACAAAAGGGTGGGTAGAAATGAAATCGATATCGGTTATATTAATGGGGATATTGATCATGGGTTGTATCCCCCATTGATAAAGAGAGTTTCTATGCGATTACTCATACTGTCAGAATCAATTGACTGGACGCAGCGTCACGAAGAATGGAAATTTGTACCTCCCAATGAGGTTCACCTTGTTACAGGCGATCTTAATAATTCGCAGGGGACGCATTACAGTGTTTTTGACTATGATGTGGCAATAATACATATTCATCCAGGCCGGTATAATACTCTTGGTTATTGCAGGAATATTCCGAAGGTTGTAACAGATACGTTGATTGCTCTTAAGCATGGTCGTTCCATTATTTGTCTTCCTCAATCGGATAACTTTGTATCGGGGACATATGATGAAAGGGGGAAGCCAGTTTATGACTGGCTTGAACACTTCGGAGTTGTCCTAAAAAGCAATTTTGGTGTGGACATCAAGCCATCAGGGGCAGGCAAGGCTTATGCAATACAAGAATATCTCAAGTGTGCACGGGCATATTTTCAGATAGTTTTCAAACCCGAAATCCCGGTCGAACAACGATTGGCAGTTGTGGACGATACAGATATCGTTATCGGGTTAGAGTACCCTTACGGACGAGGCACTCTTGTTATACTTCCTCCTCCTGACCTTTCGCCTAAATCTTATAAATTGTCCATGTCTCGTTTAGCAGATGTTGCTATGCGTTACTATGAAAGAAACCTGAGAAGAGTATCTGTCGGGGATACACCGGATTGGGTGGAAGGTCATCTGGTCCCAGAAGTTATTACTCTGAATCAACAAATTAAAGAGCTTACCGAAAAGAAGTCAATTTATGATAGAATTGCGTACGTCCTGTACGGAACTGGGGATGACTTAGTAGAAAGTGTTGTTTTGTTATTATCAGAATTTGGCCTTGAAGTTAAACATCAACCGCATGGGGCCAATATAGATTTAACAGCAATCCATCCTGGCTTAAATTTTGGGTTTGCTCTTGAGGTTACCGGAACTAAGGGGGTTATAAGAAAGGACAGCAACAAAGTGGGGCAAGCATGGCAATACCTCACTGACCGTGTTGGCACTCCACAAGAAAATGACAGACTCCTAATAATAGCGAACGCAGAATGTCACCTTGCCCCCGAGGACCGAAAAAAAGAAAGTTTTACGCCTGAAGTGGTGAAGCTGCTTGGTGGCAACGAGGTTCTCTTGGTAACGACACTACAATTGTACGAGGAATGGAAATCTGTTCATGAAGGTCATAAAGTGAAAGAGGACATTGTAAAGGAGTTGCACAGTCAATGTGGTTTGTATACACCGCAGTGAAATAGTTGAACATCCATAAGAAACGGAGAATTATGAGAAGTTCGATTGGAGAATCTGTCAATTCATTCTCTCTTTCAATCGGAAATCATCAATCCTTACCGCAGCCCTACCCTCACTCTTTGTAGGTGAAAGTGAGAACCGACGTGAGAGTTAGGAACTTTGGAAAGGAGAGCAAGGGTAGGGGAGACTATCCTATTGGAATATTGGAAGGATGGAATGCTGGAATAATGGGGTTAGATTTCTATTTTGGATTGCAGGTTGCGGAATGCGGAATAGAAAATTCGAAATCCACAACCCGAAATCTGAAATTTGTGTCTAGGCTTTCCTCAAACTCTCTCTCAGTTTCCTGGTCGCTTCTTCGTCAAGCTTCATGGTATTAAGATCGATCACCACTCCATAATCTTTCTTTGCGGCCTCAATACTTACATATCCTTCCATCACATCGCTCTCTACCATTTCAGGTTCACGCTCCAGTGGATTTCCGTTCCCTCCGCCACCGGCCGCATCGATCGTCACCGCATCGCCTGGTTTTAACTGTGTTAACCCAAAAGGATTCCCATGTATTCCATTCACCAGGAACTGAGCCTTGGCTCCGGGTTTGCCACCGAAGAGACCTTCCGGGGGATGGATATGTCTTCCCGCCTGTATTCCTAAATTAACAGGAGGAATAGGAGCATACTTATCATCAGGTATTCTAAAGACTTCCCTTTGCCCAAGGCCTCCCTTCATCCTTCCTGGCCCACCTGAATCCATGAGGAGCTCTCTTCTTTCGACAATGAGAGGGGTGTCACTTTCAAATATCTCAATAGGCGTATTGGCACCGTTCGCAGGGAAAATGTACACATAATTCCCATCACTCATGGAGCTTGCTCCCATTCCACCACCCCTGATGATTACGGAGTGCCATGGCCTTGCGTCATTCTTTCTCCCGTAGAATACATTCATCTGTGCGGGCGTGCCCCCACTTGCTGCAATCACCTTATTGGGTGCGACTCCGGATAGGGCTCTGTAAATGATCTCAGTTATAAAATGCCCGATCACGAGCCGCGCTGCTACGGCTGCAGGGAATTTGCAGTGTACTACAGTCCCTTCTGGTGCTTTCAGTTTCACGGGTCTTGCGCATCCATCATTGTTAGGTATGTCCGGACCGAACATGCTCTTCATGGCCATAAATACGTAAGCATAAGTAAAGTTATATACGACATTGCCACCCCAATTCACTTGAGGAGAGGATCCATTCAGGTCCACAGTGATATCGCTTCCTTTTACTTGAACTGCTGCTTTAATCACCACATCCTGTTGCCCCTTCATCTGCTCTATAATGCCTTCAGCACGGTAAATGCCTTCAGGGATCTTCTCAATCTCCTCCCTCATACTTTTCTCCGTGCGACTGATGATCTGATCTGCCAGGTCATCCAGATTCTCTAAATCATTTTCCCTGAGCATCTGAGATATCTTTTTCGAGCAGACATGATTCGCTGCAATCTGGGAACGAATATCTCCGATCACCTCATCGGGTGTCCGGACATTCCAACGGATCATATCCATCACAGATTGATTGAGCACTCCTCCATCGTAAAGCTTCACGAGTGGGATAAAGAGTCCTTCCTCAAAGACATCATGGTTGTCTGATGAGACGCGACCCCCAATATCCGAATGATGAAAAACGCAGGCAGTGAAAGCAACCACTTGACTTTTATAGAATATGGGACTCATCACACACACATCATTCAGATGCCCGGCCAAAGCCCAGGGGTCATTGGTGATGAAACTATCGCCAGGTTTATAAGTTTCCAAAGGAAGTTTGGTTACGAGATTTTTGATTCCCAATGCCATCGCTCCAGATTGGCCGGGGGTCGCAAATGATCCTTGGGCCAACTCTCGACCTTTCTGGTCTGTGAACATACAGGTGTAGTCATGAGCATCTCTTAGAAGGCTTGAGAATGCTGTCCGAGCGACGGAGCTATCTGCTTCATCTACAACGGAGATCAATCTACGCCAAAGTATTTCTAATGTGATTGGGTCAAATTTACGTCCCATTTAAATACCTCCTAAAGCACAAGGCTAAAAAGCTTCCCTTTTTGTCACTCCCGCGAAAGCGGAAGCCCAGACCTTCTTGAAAAACACTGGATTCCTGTTTCCACAGGAATGACAAAAATGAGTGTATCATTACTTTTTCAACAACCTCCTTAAGATCAACTCTTTGACTTCCCCTTGGCTGAAGCCCGGGGCTTCTTCAGGGTTGATATTGAGCGACGCTTTTGACCCCGCCCCAAAGGAGCAGATTCTGGCGCCGTCGAAATATTAATCCATAAAAACCCAAAATCATCTACTGAAACCGAGGCGTCCTCGCCAACAATGACCGTCGATTCCTTCTCTTCAATGATGGCGGGACCTCGAAACTTTGCATTCGGAAAAAGTTTGTAGCGATCATAGACCGTATAGGGAATAAAATCCCTTGCCATAGCGGAGTAAGCCTTACGTTTCCCCTTGATCGCCTTATCTAGAGATTTCCCCTTTTGGTCAAGTTTTGGAAATTGAATCAGTCGTTCAGGGAGACTTGCCCTGACTTTGAAATTGAAAAACTCTACTTCGGAGTCAGGATAGGTTCTTCCATATAGTTTCTCATAGACTTCATCAAAGCGTCGCCGAACCTCCTCCTTCTTCATCTTTGTGAAATCTCTCCCGACGAGTGGAACATTGGTCTCTGATCCCTGACCGACAAAACGCATATCCAGAGACCTTTCGATTTTGATGTCTTTTTCTGTAGCTTCTTTCTTCAATATCTGTGTTGCCTCGGCGTCGAGCTCCTTGAAAATCTTTTCTATTTCATTAAAATCAGCAGCACCTAAAGAAACCTTGTGACTTCTCAGGAGATCAAAGGCTCGAGGAGCAGTGAAGAAGCCAAGGGCGGAGCCCACTCCAGCATTCGGTGGAACGAGTAAACGAGGCGCTCCCAATTTCTTACACAAACCATAGGCATGGACCGGACCTGCTCCTCCAAAGGCAACCATTGTTACGATTTTGGGATTTCCTCCCTTTTCAGCAATATGTGTCTTGGCTGCTGCGGCCATGGTCTCATTGATGAGATCATGGATTCCCCATACAGCCTGTATGAATGAAACTCTCAAAGGCTTGGCAACTTTTTCATCGACACCACGCCTTGCTCCCTCTTTGTCAAGCTTCATTTCACCGCCAAGGAAGTATTTTTCATCAAGATAGCCCAATAAGAGATCCGCATCGGTGACACAAGGGTCAGCTCCTCCTATCCCATAACAGATCGGTCCAGGATCTGCTCCTGAGCTTTCCGGTCCCACCTGAAGCGTTCCCATTCTGCTAATCTTTGCAATGCTTCCGCCTCCTGCTCCAATTTCCATCAAGTCCACCACAGGCACCTGAATGGTGAGGCCGCTCCCCTTCATGAACCTCTGAACACGGCCGACCTCAAAGGTTGGTACAACACCGGCAATCCCTTTTTGAATCAGGCAGGATTTGGCTGTTGTCCCTCCCATGTCAAAGCAGAACATTTCAGAAATATTGAAGAGTTTGCCATAGTATTGACCCGCAATGACCGCAGCCGTGGGACCCGATTCGATGATCCTGACCGGAAACTCAGCCGCTGTCTCAACTGAGGTAACTCCTCCACTTGAAAGCATGATGAAGAGCTTTCCCTTAAAACCAATGGACTCCAGCCTTCCGGCCAGCATGGAAAGATATTTTCCCGTCAGAGGCTTCACATAGGCATTGGTCGCTGTGGTGCTGGTTCTCTCATACTCTTTAATCTGTGGTAAAACTCGGAATGAAATGGAGACCGATATTCCAGGAGCTTCCTTTTCAATAATCTCCTTGAGCATCAGTTCATGGGTTGGATTCTCAAAAGAATTGATCAGACAGACAGCGACCGATTCAGCCCCCATCTTCAAGAGAGTACGGACCACTTGCCTTGCTTCTTCAGGGTCTAAGGACTTTAGAACAGTCCCATCACTACGGATCCTCTCATCCACTTCGAAACGAAGGTGTCTCGAAATCAAGGGTTTAGGGAATTCAGCAAATACATCATAAGGCGCATACCGGATGCCTCTTCCAATTTCCAAGACATCCCTGAAGCCCTTCGTGGTAATCAGACCTGTTTTGGCTCCCTTTCTTTCGATAATCGAGTTGATGACCAAGGTGGTTCCATGGATGACTTCATCCATTTTCTCCACAAAGGCAGGCGTCACTTTCTCCATTTCTCTGATGCCGTGCTCTACAGCATCAGAGGGGTCTTTAGGAGTGGTCAGACACTTATAGATCTTTATCTCCCCAGTTCGATCGTTGAGCAGGACAAAGTCAGTAAAAGTGCCGCCAATGTCGCAGCCTAACCGGTAAAACTTTTCAGCCATATTTACCCCCTATGATCAAATTCCAAAATCTTCTTAGTCATTAAGTCACTGGGTAATTATGTCATTCAATAACTAATGACTTATTCACCTAATGACCCAATAACTTTTTTATTTGGTGCTTGGAATTTGGTGCTTTTACTTTTATGCATTTCTTTTAAAAGGAACTTCTGAATCTTCCCGCTTGCTGTTTTAGGAAGTTCTTCAATATACTCCGCATACTTTGGAATCTTGTATTTGGCCACCTTTCCTTTAAGGAACTCGAAGCTTTCGCCATTGCCCATCGTCTCTCCTGGTTTGAGGACGATAAAAGCTTTTCCTACCTCGCCCCATTTCTCATCTGGAACCCCGACGATCCCTGTATCGAAAATCTTGGGGTGGGTATGAAGAACCTTTTCAATCTCAGCGGGGTAAACGTTTTCCCCTCCACTGACATACATATCTTTTTCGCGATCCACGATATAAATGTATCCCTCTTCATCCATCCGAGCCAAATCTCCGGTATAGAGCCAGCCGCATCGAATTGTCTCAGCCGTAAGATCCGGGCGGTTCCAGTATCCGCTCATCAGGGTAGGGCCCTTGATGATAATTTCGCCCACTTCCCCCGGGCTGGCATCTTTTCCCGTCTTATCGACAATTCTCACTTCACCATAGAAAACCGGCAGTCCCACAGATCCTATTTTTAGTATGGCATCATCAGGAGAGAGAAAGGTGATGGTGGAGGCTTCGGTTTGTCCAAAAATTTGGGAAATGGTAATCCCTTTCCTGTAATATTCTTTTAACATTACCTTTGGGACTCTTTCACCACCTGTGAAGTAACACCTGATAGAACTCAGGTCATATTGGGTTAGATCGCACTCCTGAAGTATAAATTGATAGACCGTGGCTGCCATTTCCAATAAGGTGACTCGGTATCTTTGAACCGCTTCGAGGATCTCATGGGACCGGAACCGTTTTCTTAAGATAAGGGTTCCTCCTTTGTAAAGAACAGGAGCAGCTTCAACGAGGAGCCCTCCGGAGTGGAACATGGGTCTCGAGACAATCATAATGTCCTTGGAGGTGAGGTTATAGAATATATCTGCATTGAGAGCATTAAAGAAGGTTTTACGATGAGAGAGGATAGCTCCCTTGGGGGTACCTGTCGTCCCCGAAGTATACATGAAGATATGAGGGTCTTCATCGCCTACAGAAATCTGAAGTGGTGGTTCTTGGACAGAACATTCTAAAAGACCTTTTTCATAATCCTTTGTCCAATCCGGGCAAGGGGTTCCAACACTAATATAATCTCCATTTGAAAGATTTAAATGAGGGCGAATAGAAGCAATGATCTCTTCGAACTCGGGGTCAAAGATGATCATCCTGGAGCCACTATCCTTGATGATAAATTTGAGTTCAGGTGCTGCCAGTCGCCAGTTGAGGGGAACGAGGATGGCACCGATTTTTGAAAGGGCAAAAAAGATTTCAATATATTGATGACAATTGTAAAGAAGAACAGAGATCCGATCTCCCTTTCGAATCCCCAGCTCTAGAAGGAAATGACAGAGTTGATTGGTGCGTTGGTTTATTTCTTGATAGGTAAAAGGACGATCCTCAAAGATTAGAGCTTTTTTATGAGGTTGAAGAAAACTCCATTTTCTTATCCAATCACCAATATTGATCAAGACGCACTCATCTGTGGAATAATGGATTATTGGAATAGTGGAATATTGAGAGATAACCAATTAGAAAATTCTTAAATCCATTCTCCCATTCTTCCATCATTCCAGTATTCCAATTCGCCTTCGTTTAGTTATGCACAAAGTTTGCGTTGACCTTGGGCCCGTTTTTCATGAAATTATCAATCCCAATCTTCCTATCCTGAGTAGAGAAACACTCACCAAAGGTCTTGGCCTCAAGTTTCAATCCATCTTCAAGGGTCATTTTTGCCCCTTCCAAGATTGCCTTTTGTAGAAGTGAATCGATCTTTCGGCTCAAATGTCCAATATCAACCTCTGTAAGCTTCGAAGGGATAGGAATAGGGCCTTTTGGGATTGAAGGAACTTGAACCTTCCCTGAGAGAATGTTTCTTACCAAATTTATAGCGGTCTCAATGAGGTCACCCTCCACTTCCTCCTGGATCAAGCCGATCTCTTTAGCCTCAGATGAAGAGATGGGATTCGAATTTCGAAGGATCGGCCAAGCCTTCTCTATCCCTATTAATCTTGGAAGCCTTTGAGTTCCACCCGCTCCAGGGATAAAACCGAGTTTTGGCTCGGGTTGACCCACCAAGACCTTCTGCCCCTTTTTGGCAATCCGGACAGTGCAGGCCATGGCGATCTCATTGCCGCCACCGAAGGCCAGTCCATTCATGGCACAGACCACAGGTTTGCCCAAATTCTCCATGAGACTAAGGACAGAATAGTTTTTGAGGCACGCCTCTTCTGCTTCCTTGGCCGTTTTTTGAGCAGCCAGCATCCCAATGTCTGCACCTGAGACAAAGGCTCTTGTTCCGAAACCGGTCAGGACAACCCCTTTGATTTTTGGATCCTTCTGGATATCAACGAAAATCTCCCTGAGTTGCTCGAAGACGTCCGCATTAAGAGCATTGAGAACCTTGGGCCTTCGAATCTTCACGATGGCGACGTCACCTTTATCCTCTCTGAACACTACGGGGATCTTCCAGGGCTTGCCCAATGCGGCCTGTTTCTTGAGGATCTCAGCCACCTTGAACCCAGGGTTTTCTTTGGCATAATTTTCCACCAATTCAAGAGACTTCTTTATTCCAACCTGGTTCATCAATTGGAAGGGAGGAGTCATGACCAGCCCATTTTCCACTCCCAAATCCAGATCGGCGATATTACTAATCCCGCTCCCCACGATTTCACAAGCGATCCCGAAAAAAGCCCCTATCACCCGGTTTGAAATAGCTTCGTAGACTTGTTGGCTGTACTCTACCTTCTCACCTTTTCCAGCCGTTTCCCAAGGGACACCGGATTTCACCCGGTCGTCCAATACCTTCGGGGAACGGAACCAAGGCATAATGACCGACGTATATATCTGAAGCCCGTGCTGTGTGAGCGGATTTCCACCGGTGAGATTATGACCGGTGAAAGGACCGATGCCCATTCCGAGGGTTTTTTGAATAACGGCATCGATCTCCTTGACGGTGCCAAGCCCCTTCTCCGCTAACAAGGCAGCAGCAAGGAAGATTCCTTCAAAGAAAGGATTCACGGCAAAGCCGAAACGACTCCCCACCCGAATCGGGGTCTTACCGATGAATTCGTAAAGTTTCATCGAATACTCAACCAAGGCGGGATCCGTCTCCTTCATAGGAACGATTTCAAGTAGGATGTTTCTCTCCGCGGGGAAAAAATAATGGAGCACCAGGCATCGGGCCTTATCCTTTATCTTCGGAAAGATCTCCTCAGGGGGTATGTGGGAAGAGTTAGAGGCCAGAATCGCCGTTTTTGGACAGGTCTCTTCAAGCTGGGCGAAGATCTTATGCTTGACGTCGAGCCTTTCAAAGGCAGCCTCTATCACCAAATCGGCATCGCTCAATTTTCCATAATCTGTGGTAAAAAGGATATTTCGGAAGAGAGCATCTCCCTCCTCCTTTTTATAGATTTTTTTCTCTATAGCCTTATTCACTTTTAATTCAGTTTTCTTTGAACCCGAATCAAGGGCTGCCTGGGCAATATCAACGACGACAACAGGCACACCGTAAGGATATAGGTTTTGGCTGAAATGAAGCGCAATATCCGGGCCAATATTTCCTGAACCAATAACACCAATCTTCCGAATTGTTCGGCCAAACATTGTAAAATCCATAATTTTCTCCCCCTTTTATAGAAATAATGTCAAATGTCAAAATCCAAATTTCAAATGAATGCCAAAGTTCAAATTCCAAAACTTTTTTATTATTGAGCTTTGGATTTAATTTGACATTTGAGCTTTGTCATTTGGAATTGTCATCTAGAAGATCGATGGTTCTTTGAATTCTCCGTAGACCTCTTTAAAAACTTTTGTCATCTCACCCACAGTGGCATAGGCTTTACAGCATTCGAGAAGATAGGGCATGACATTCTTTTCATCTCTCGCTGCCTTTTCAAGGTCTTTCAGCAATTGAACAACCTTTCGATTGTCTCTTTCCCGTTTGACCTCCCGAAGGCGTTGAATCTGCTCCTCCACTGATTCCTGGCGGTATTCGTGGAGTTCAACCTCCATCTCTTCCCCTTCGGTATATTTATTCATACCAACCTTAATTAATTCTCTCTTTTGGACTCCCTTGTCAAATTCATAAGCCTGCCTGGCCACTTCCTTTTGAACATAGCCAGTTTCAACGGCTTTAATCATTCCGCCCATCTCATCAATTTTCTTCATCTCTTCAATAATCTTCTGTTCCATTTGTTTTGTTAAGGTTTCGATGAAATAGGAACCCGCTAAAGGGTCTACTGTATCTCTCAATCCGATCTCCTCCATCAGAATTTGGAATGTTCTAAGGGAGAGGAGTGCTGCTCTGGGAGTGGGGATGGTATAGGCCTCATCAAAAGAGCAGAGTGCAGTCGTCTGAGCTCCACCTAATGCAGCAGCGAGGGCGTAGTAAGCACCACGGATGATATTATTTTCAGGCTGAGCTTTGGTCATTCCATATCCACCCCCACCGAAGATTCCCCGAAGAAGAAGGGATCTACTCTCCTTGGCTCCATAGCGTTCCTTTAAATTGATGGCCCAGAGCTTTCTGGCCGCGCGGAACTTGGCCACCTGTTCCCAGAGGTTTCCAAAGACGTTGAGATTGAAAGTGAAGCCCCTAACAAAATCATCAATTTGATGACCTCGTTTGAGGACCTCTTCGATATAGGTATTGGCAATCTGAAAGGCGTAAGCAATTTCCTGTACTGGAGAGCAACCTGATTCACGGATGTGATAGCCACAAACACTGACAGGATTGGTTCGTGGAAGTTCCTTCATTGAATATTCGATTGTATCACCAATGAGTCGTACGGCTGGCTTTACCGGAAAGATCCATGCCCCTCGTCCGATCATCTCTTTGAGAATATCATTTTGAGGGGTGGTGCTCACTCGATCTTTTTTAAATCCATATTTTTCGGCTGTCGCCTGGAACATCGCCAGCATGATGCTTGCTACCGCATTAATGGTGAGCCCGGTACCAATCCGATCAAGGGGGATACCCTGGAAGGCGACTTCAAAGTCACGCAGCGAGTCGACTGCCATACCGACTCTTCCCACCTCCCCTTCGGCTAATGGGTCATCGGAATCGAGTCCCATCTGCGTAGGGAGATCGAAGGCCACATTCAGTCCTGTCTGGCCATGAGAAATCATCAGTTTGAATCGCTCATTGGTTTCCTTGGGTGCTCCGAAACCTGTATATTGTCGAGTGGTCCACTCCCGGCTTCGATATCCCAGCGGATGAATTCCACGAGTAAAAGGATATTCTCCAGGTGGAGCTAAATCCTTGTCAGGGTCAAAGCCGATTTCCTCTAAATCCTTTTGGGTATAAAGGGGCTTGATGTGGATGCCCGACTGGAGGATGACCTCCTGGACTTCGTCCTTCTCATTTTTGATATATTTTGCTACGCCCATAATCACTCCTAACTGATTCGTGAATCGTGGTTCATGATTCGTAAAATCTAGAAGTAGAATTGGTTCATTCAAACACGAGTTACCAGTCACGATCCACGATTCACGATTGGGGTCTTAAATGTTCTTTGATCCATCGGATCGATTCGTCAAAAGGAGTTCCTCCTGGGAATATTCCTTCAATTCCTATTTTTTGTAATTTAGGGATATCCCTTTTGGGGATGACACCGCCGACCACGACCATGATGTCATCGATCTTCTTCTTTTTCATTTCCTTCGTCAATTTTTCACAGATCGGCAGGTGAGCACCGGACATAATGGAGAGGCCGATGACATCCACATCCTCTTGGATCGCTGTATTGGTTATTTGATCGATGGTCTGATGGAGACCGGTGTAAATGACTTCCATTCCTGCATCGCGTAGGGCCTGGGCTACCACCTTCGCTCCTCGATCATGACCGTCCAGACCAGGTTTTGCGACTAAGATGCGAATCCTCTTTTCCACCCTGACTCTCCCTTTACCCTGTTGTTGAAAAGAATTCGATGTTTGGAAATTAGGAACCCTTTTCAAATTGAAAGGATTTATTCAATCCAAATTTTACACCACTACAGGGTTTATGGGGATATTCTTCCCTCATCAATTTCCTTCAGAACAAGATCCCTTCCCCTTGACATATGCTTCCGGACAAGCCTTTCTGCCAATCTTGGGTTCTTCTTCTTCATCGCTTCCAACATCTGTCGATGGTCTTTATTGGAGTAGCTTATTCCATTTTCTGTATGGAGCAGGGCAGACCGATAACGATAAAAATAGTCGCGGAAGTTATTGATCATCTCGACCAGTTTTTTACTTTTGCAGGATTTATAGAGGAGATCATGAAATTCAGTATGAAGTTGAACGACCTTCTCATCGTCTCCTCTCCCTAAGGCATCTTCCGATTCTCTCAATTTTTTCTCCAGAGCGGAGATTTTATCTGAAGTAATATGAAGAGTGGCCAAGTAAGCAGCATAACTTTCGAGGGCACTCCGAATTCCAAAGATTTCTTCCACATCCTCTTTGGTAAATTCCCTTACGGCGAAGCCTCCCTTTGGAAGTCGGGTGACCAATTCATCCCTTTCCAGTTTGTGGAAGGCTTCCCGAACAGGGGTGCGACTGATTCCAACCTGATGGGCCAATTGTTCCTCGATAAGACGCTGCCCGGCTTTCAATTTTCCGTGAAGAATGGATTTTTTTAGTGATTCATAGACTTCTTCCCGTAAAGATTTCTTTTTGCTGACCCGAAGGCCTCCTAATGAAGTTTCCACAGAACCCTCCTTTTTCTTTAAAATTTTGTATACTGTATCCATAATTATATCTTTTTATACGTCAAGGGTCTTCCCTTGTCAAGGTTTTTTTAGAAGTCTTTTCTTATCTTATTTTAGGTTCTTAACTCAGAACTCCTAACTCACAACTCAAAACTTTTTTATTTTGCTTCGGGAACGGTGGGTGATGAAGATGAAGATCATGGTGAGAAAGGAGAAGAGGGAGATTAAGATAAAACTCCAACTGTAAGAGCCTGTTAGGTCTTTGGCTTTTCCAGCCAGATAGGGTGCAACAAATAAACCGATGCTTGAGCAGGTGGAGATGACCCCGAATCCCAATCCGACATTTTCTATTTTTAACATCTCGGGGGGAAGGGAATAAATAGGAGCAGGAATCATTGCTGAAAAGATTCCCATCAAGATGACGAGGAGTAGAAACGAAGAGCTGAAATTGAAAAATAATGCCAAGATGGCCAATGCAATGGCTCCCATTCCAATGAACCATTCCTGGTGTTTAAATCGGTCTACCAAATATCCAATGGGGGCACTAAAAAGAAGGGAGCCCAAAAGAGGGATTCCGATGAGGAGCCCGCTCTGTTCAATGGTATAGTCTTTTTGGAGAAAAAGATTGGGTGCAAAGGTGGCAAAGGAAACGAAGGCGGCATTGAACCAGAGCCAGGAAAAACCTACCCACCAGATGGGCCACCCCATCTCCTTTAAAGACTTTAAAATACTGAGAGGTTTATTGTCTCCCATTTTATGTGAGGAAGGCAATCTGTAAAAGCTTAAAAAAAGGATGAAGGTGATGAACAAATAGATTCCGGTTAATAAAACAGGGACACGCCATCCCCACAGACTCCCCATTTTTCCTAAGAGCCCAAAACAGATGACTGAACCAAGGGGGACACCGGTATTGAAGATACCCATGGCCAGACCTAACTCCCTTTCTTTAAACCATTGAGAAATAAGTTTTGGAAGGAAGACAGAAAGGGTGAGGCCACCAATCCCAGCAATGATTCTTCCCAACCCTAGGATCTGAAGATTCATTCCTAATCCCACCAGTAAGGTTCCTCCGATCATTAATAAAAAGCAACCTGTTCCTAAAGGCCTCATTCCATAACGGTCTGCAAGAAATCCACCTAAAAGGGAGACGAAAATGCCAGGAAGGGCAAAAAGGCTCATGAGGAGACCAGATTGGGCATAGGTGAGATGGAGTTCAGAGAGGATAAAAGGAAGTATGGGTGGTATAGATTGGAAAATGAGTGTGAAAGCAAGAATGGATAGATAGACAATGACCAGGATCACCCAACGATAGCTTTCAACTTTTTCACCTCTTTCCAACAGGGCGTCCCTTTCTCCTCAATTGGACAAGGGATTCTAATTTGGTTTTCTTCCTCAGAATATAACCAGCCAGATCCGATACTTTTCTTGATCGATCAATGATGGCTGTGTCACTGGTTGCAATCACTCCTGGAAACCCAATTAAAATCTTCTCCGGAACCTTCACTGCCATGGCATCTCCTGGAAGATTTTCTCTCTTTAAATGGTTTCTGACATCCTGAGCTAATTTTCCACTCATACTGATTGGAGCGTCAAAGAGGAAGAGGGTTTGGCGGGGCTTCAATTTCTTTAAAACATTGATGATCAATTTAATGGCCTCTACCGTCGTTTCTGTCTTCTTGAAGCTCCCCGAAAGGCCAGAAATATCTCTGATGAACCCATCATCTCCGGAAATGAGAGTCCGACCAGAGAGTCCAGCTTCAATAGTAATCACAATATTGTGACCATCGATAGCGAGGTCTTTGTTTCGAATTTTTTGAATAGTGATTTTTCTCTTTCGCCTTAATCTTGAATCAGAGGCTGAAAAGACGCCCCGATGAAGAAGGTGACGCTCATCAGAAGTGAGTCCGTATCGATTCCCCACCAGTTCAAGTGCAGCCTTCCTCGGATACCCCTTGTTAAGAAGGTAACGGAAATCTTCTGCAGCCTTTTGAAGGTCTTTAGACTTAAACATCTTATTCATCATTAAGTATCTATTGGTTAAACTGGATGTGGGACATTATACCCTAAATTCCATTAAAGGAAAAACATTCATTGACAATTCGAAAGGGATATGTGTAAAAATAAAAGAAGTTATTAATCGATAAATGAACAAGGAGGAATGATTATGGCAGCGGAGGACATCAAGATTTATTCGACACCGACTTGACCCTATTGCAAAATGGCGAAAGAGTTTCTTTCCCAGAAAGGCTACAAATTTACGGAGTACGATGTGACCAAAGACCGGGCTGCATTAGATGAAATGGTAAAAATTTCGGGCGCACGGAGTGTTCCGGTCATTGCTGCATGCAATGAGGTGATGGTAGGATTTGAGCGGAGTCGCCTCGAGCAGATGCTCAGCTGCATCAAGCAGAGGACAGAAGTATAAATGTCAAATGTCAAAGCTCAAAGTTCAAATTAATGACAAATGACAAAGCCCAAATTTCAAACATTCATAAAATAATCAGGGAAATACTCCACCTATTAAGACGGGGTTCTTTTCTTATCATTTGGATTTTGACATTTGAAATTCATTTGACATTTGGATTTTGAAATTTGGAATTTAAGTATTTTGGAGACGTTGTCTTAAAAACTGCCCTGTATAGGATTGTTGTGAAGCCATGATCGTTTTGAGATCTCCTTCTGCAACAATCCTTCCTCCTTCCTCTCCTCCTTCTGGACCCAAATCGATGATGTAATCTGCGCATCGAATCAAGTCCAGGTTATGCTCGATCACGATGAGCGAATGGCCCTGGGAAAAAAGTTTTTCGAAGGTCAGAAGGAGAAGCTCAACATCGGACATATGGAGACCTGTGGTGGGTTCATCAAAGATGAAAAGGGTTCTCCCTTCATGGCTTTGACCTATATGTTGAGCCAGTTTTAAACGCTGCGATTCACCTCCGCTCAGCGTATTAGTGGATTGGCCGAGGGTGAGATAGCCCAGGCCCACATCTTTTAAAATTTGAAGCTTTGAGAGAATCCGATGATGTCTTTGAAGGAAGATCGTCGCCTCGTCAACTGTCATATTTAACACTTCTGAAATATTCTTATCCTGATATCTCACTTTGAGAATCTCAGAACGGAATCTTTTCCCTTCGCACGCTTCGCAGGTAATGATGACATCCTCTAAAAATTGCATATCCAGAACTTGGAACCCTGCACCCTGGCAGGTTTCACATCGGCCCCCTTCTGTGTTGAAAGAGAAGTGGCGGGGTTTAAATCCATACCTTTTAGCCTCCCGGGTGAGGGCAAAGAGGTCCCGGATCTCACTGAATACTTTGATATAAGTGGCTGAGTTCGATCGAAGACTTTTCCCAATAGGTGATTGATCCACCAGAATGAGATCATCAATCTGTTCCAGACCTTTGATGGAATCAAAAGCCCCTTTTTCAAATTCTGAATTCCCATTGCCTTTTGCTCCTGCATAAAGAATGTTGTGGACCAAAGTGGTCTTTCCGGCTCCAGAGACCCCTGTGATGCAGACCATCACGCCCAATGGGATTCTGACATCAATTCCTTTGAGATTGTGTTCCCGGGCATTGTGGATGGAAATCCATCCCCTCGGTTTTCTGCTAGGGTGTGCAGGAGCAGGAGATGTTCCGTCCCTTAAGGATCGGGCTGTAATGGAATCCTGGTTTTTCAGAAGGGATTCCACTTTTCCCTGAAAAACCACTGAGCCTCCCCATCTTCCAGCGCCAGGGCCAAGATCAATAACCTCATCGGCTGCTTTGATCACATCAGGGTCATGTTCTACGACGACCACTGTATTCCCTCCTTCTCGTAATTTCTGGAGGGATCGCAGGAGGCGATGGGTATCCCTTGCATGAAGGCCGATGCTCGGTTCGTCCAAGACATAGAGAGTTTCAGTCAAAGCCGAACCCAATGATCTTGCCAATGTGATCCGTTGATATTCACCACTGGAAAGAGTTCTGGTTTGACGAGAGAGGGTTAAATACCCCAATCCTACATCCATCATGAATCCGATTCGATCGTTAATCTCTTTGAGAAGACGGTCTCCAACCTTCTTTTGAAAATCTCTAATTGGCAAATTTTTGAAGAAGAGCTGGAGATCTAAGATGGACATGTCGCAGAGCTGGGCAATGTTTTTTCCTGCGAGAAGAACGTTGAGGGCCTCCTCTTTGAGTCGGGTATTATGGCAAGTGGGGCAGGAGGTGTAGGCTCGATATTTGCTCAGAAAAACCCGGTAGTGGACTTTATATCGCTTCCCCTCCATCCATTCAAAAAACCCTTTGAGACCGATGAACTCTCCTTTCCCATTAAGCAAGATATCCTTCTGAACCGGCCGAAGTTCTTCAAAAGGTTTTTGGATTGGGATTCGGTTTCTCCGGCAGGCCTCCCATAGATAATCATAGAGGTCTTCATAAGCTGGAGTATTCCAGGGGGCAAAAGGTTTTTGTTTCAATGTCTTTTTCGGGTCCGGGATGACCTTTTGCCAATCAATTCCGATGACCCTGCCAAAACCTTGGCACGTAGAACAGGCACCGAGAGGGCTGTTAAACGAGAAGAGAAGGGGTTCAGGCTCTGAAAAATTTCTTCCACAGCGATTACAGGAAAAGCTCCGATTGAAGACCATCCTCTCCCCATTCTCCCCGACCACTTCAATTTTACCATTCCCTGATTGAAATCCTCTCTGAATGGCTTCGGATAATCTCGATCTATCCTTCTCTTCCAAGAGAAGTCGGTCAATGAGAATGGAAAGGGAGTCTCGATGTTGAATCTCAGAGAAAGATAAAGCGGTTAGGTCAAGAATTTCCCCTGTTTCCCAAATTCGGTAATACCCATTTTTGATCAGATCTCTAACCTTGTGCTCCTTTTCTTTGCCATCATCAAGAGAAACCGGGCTGAGGATGAAAATCTTTATACCTTGATATTGAATCAAGACCTGTTCTACGACACTTTCCACAGTATCTCCTGAGACTTTGATATGGCACTCCGGGCAGAAAACCTCACCGATTTTGGCAAAGAGGAGTCTCAAATGGTCATAAACTTCAGACGCCGTCCCAACGGTAGAGCGAGCATTCTTTACAGAATTTTTCTGCTCAATGGCAATGGCAGGAGGAATTCCATGAATGGCCTCGACATCAGGTCGATCCATCTTCTCTAAAAATTGCCGAGCATAAGTGGAGAGAGATTCAATATAACGTCTTTGGCCCTCGGCGAAGAGGGTGTCGAAAGCAAGAGTTGATTTGCCTGAGCCTGAGACCCCTGTGATGACTGTGATCTTCCCTCTTGGGATTCGACAGTCAATGTTTTTGAGATTATGGGATCTGGCACCAATGATCTCAATGAATTTTTCCATCGCTAACAATTATAACACAAGGGACTAAATTTCTATTTGGCAAATCACTAATTACATAATATAATTTGGATTTATTAACGGTTCGAGGATTCAAGGGTTCATAGGTCCAAGGTTTTTTATTTAAGCATTTCACTTGACCTCTTGAACCCTAGACCCCTTGGCCCCTTTGGGTAAAAAAATGGCCTTAGCAATCAAAGCAGAAGGAATATTTAAGACCTTTCGATCGGGTTGGTGGGGAAGGAAGCAGAAATTGGTTCTGAATGGGATAGACCTTCAGATCGAGGAAGGGGAGATCTTTGGTATTCTGGGACCCAATGGTGCAGGGAAGACCACGCTCCTCTCCATCCTCGCTACTTTGCTATTTCCTGATCAGGGGAAGATTCAAATCCTTGGCATCGATGGTCTCCAGAGCGGACAGCGAGTTAGGGAGAAAGTGAACATTTCCAGTGGAAATGCAAATTTTCTCTGGAGCTTGACCATCAAAGAAAATCTCCACTTCTATGGAATGCTTTATGGTTTGACAGGAAATCGACGAGGGGAAAAGGTCAATGCGTTGATTAAACTCTTTAACTTAGAAGATCATCAAGATGCTACCTTTGATCGGCTCTCCACTGGAATGAAACAAAGGCTCTCCTTAGCCAAATCCCTACTCAATGATCCAGCCGTACTCTTTTTAGATGAACCCACTGTGGGCCTTGATCCAAGTGTCTCCATCCTGATTCGTGAGCAGATCCGTTTGATCCAAAAGGAGAGGGGAATGACCGTCCTTCTCACCACCCACAATATGAGAGAGGCAGAATTCCTCTGTAATCGTATTGCTTTCCTAAAGAATGGAGAAATCCTCACCACTGGAACAGCGGAGACCTTAAAACGGATGGTTCGGATGGGGGATTTGGTGAAGATTGAATTTAAGGGGACGATTTCGGAAGATGAATTACTACGTGCTGATGGGGTTATCAACTATGGTATCTCCGGAAATCTTTGTGAAATCATTGTGGATGATGGGGAAAGAAGATTGGGAAACTTAATCCCCTTGCTCGCCCAGGGCGGCGCCCAAATCAAAAAAGTTACCTTAGGACAGACAGATTTGGAGGATGTCTTTATTGAATTTGCAAAGGGTACTGATTCAGATATGGGCGTTTGTGATTAAGAATTGGATCATCACGAAGCGGAATGTCTTCAGCCTCTTCGAAATCCTCTTCTGGCCTGTGGTCGGCTTCTTCTCTGTTGGATTGTTGACCAATTTTTTAAGATTGAATGCCGATATGGCCGGATTTATTCTCATCGGCATCATCTCCATGAGTGTGATTCAAGTTTGCCAGATGGATGTGGCTTATGTGCTCCTCTATGACCTTTGGTCAAAATCTCTCAAACATACCTTCATCGCTCCTGTTCATCCTTTCCAACTCATCTTAGGATCTTGGTTGATTGGTGTGATCCGCTCCTTCGTCGTCTTTCTATTGCTTTCTCTTTTAAGCGCTCTTGCTTTTGGTTTCAATTTTTTAAAACCCGGCGCAGGGCCACTTAGCCTTTTTCTCTTAGGCCTTTTCCTCATCTCTGCATTAGTGGGAATCAGCGTCTGTATCTTGGTCCTTCTTTTTGGATATAAGGCTGAGGTGGCAGCCTGGTCTATCAGCAGTCTCATGGCCCTGATCTGTGGAATCTACTACCCCATTTCAATTCTTCCATCTCCTCTCCTTGAAATCGCCCGGGCGATTCCTCTGACCTATTTTTTAGAATATTTTAGATCCTTCTATGGATTTAATAGTGGAAGGAATTTATTAGGTTGGGGGTTCGGTCAGATAGGAGTTTATCTCGTGATCGAAGCAGTGCTCTTTGAGATCGTTCTTCACCGTGCAAGAAGGACGGGTGTCCTTATTAAGCTTTCAGAGTAAGGTTTTCCTCATCAAGGGGAATCGATTCCCCACAGTGATGGCAAATGAGAGCCTTTGAAGAAATTGTTTTTCGACAGGCGTAACAGGTTCTGGTAAACCTCCTTGGAAGGATATGGGCTGCACGGAAGGGGGAGACGGACTGTGCCTTCTTGATGAGAATGAGGGTACAAATCAATCCAAAGACCCAAATCATAAGACCTAACAGAAGAAAACCTCCAGAGGATTTGACGGTTCCCGCAACGAGGAATGAATTATAGAGGCAGTGAAGGGATATGGCAAAGATAAAACCAACCCAAAGCCAGTTTTTTGAACCTTCAATTTTTGCCTTTGCCATGTAATATCCGAGAATGGCAGAGAAAGAGATATGGGCCAAATAGGAGAGAATGGCTCGAGGAAATCCCACAGAATATCCAAATCCCAGCATATATCCCACATTCTCAGCGGCTGCAAAACCCAATGCGGCTGAGATCATGTAGATCATTCCATCCATCACTTCATTAAATTGCTTTGAACGGTAGACGGTCAGGCGGACGGCAAGATATTTGAAGAATTCCTCCACTATTCCCACCCATAAAAAGGAGAGGAAAAGGTCCCGGAGAATGATCGTTGAGCTTTGATCGTGAAGGCGAAGGAAGCGTTCTAAAAGAACAGAGGGGATGGTTGCCAGTACCCCGGAAAAGAAAGCCAAGAAGATGAGGCGTTCTGGCTCCTTTTCGTACTTATCTTTTTTCCGAAACCATCTGAGCCAGAAGAGGGCGACTAAAAGAGAAAAGGCAATATCAAAAATCACAGAGCCTCCCACATTCTCTTTATCTTCTCCTTACTGATCTTGAGGTAGTCCCTGTCCCTGGAGAAGACTTCGAGGGTGATGGTTTCATCATATTGGGCGTCTTTGAGTTCTTTCATAATCCTTTCGAAATCAATGATCCCAGCACCGATTGGCAGATGGCTATCTTCCTTTCCGAAGTTGTCATTAGCGTGGACGTGGCCAATTCGGTAACCATGGAGACGGATAAACTCCATGGATTTATTCTTCCCGCCCCCAAGATTGGCATGGCCGATATCTAAAGTAAGCCGGATTTCTGGAAAGGTTTCGAAGACGGGTTGGAATTCATGAGGTTGAGAGAGAAAATGGGCTTGGGGAAACATATTTTCAATACAGAGGGTGATATTGAGGTTCACGGCTTTCTTCAAGATGGCTTCGAGTGATTCCATGGCATATCCCTTTGCCTTATCCAGAAGAAATTTGCCTAAACCAGTGATAAAACCAGGGTGGAGCACGACTTTTTCAATTCCAATTTCTGCGGCAGCCTCCAGGGCTTCAAAATTTTCTTGAAGGGAAGCCTTCCTCAGACTTTCATAGAGGTCTGAGGTCCAAACAAAAGTGGGAAGATGTCCCATGACACCCATTCCATATCGATGGAGGACCTCCAGGATCATCCGTTTTTGTCCTAAAATTTTTTGTGGGGTGGCCTCGGGAGGATCCATAGTCAGTTCCACATAATCGAAACCCATCTCTCCAATCTCTTCTATTTCTCTCAGTAGAGGTTTAATCGGAAAATTCATTGCGCCGTATTTCATAGTTTACTCCGTAATCCGTAAAACGTGAATCGTAAAGCGTAAAGTGTAAATTGTGTTTGAAACAATATTTAACTTTAAGCTTTCAGCTTTGAGCTTTTAACTCCGAACTAATTACTCCTAACTCTTTACTTTTTCCCGTGCTTCTTTAATCCAGATTCTTATCTTTGCCTTTCGGGGAAGAACTTTTCCTTGGACAACCTCCAAAATCTTTTGGTAAAGTTTTTCAGGATCCTCTTGTGCAAGGGCAGAGATCGAGCTGATGCCCACCGCTTCTAATACCCGGAGGTTTTCAATCCCCAATCCATTTAATTGAACCAATTGAGCTTTTTCCATCCATTGGATAAATAATTCCTTTGGGATGAGGAGACGGAGTGCCAGTTCATCCCTTTCTTTTTTCTCTCTGGTTTTAGAGAGAAGGTCGTCAAGGGTGGCGATCCCTACTTTCGGAAGCTCCCTGCGATATTGAGGTTCGATCCAGTAAGCATCTTTGAGTCTGGGATAATAAGAGTCAACAGTATTGAAATCGATGGCTCTGAAGATAAGAATAGAGAAACATCCAATTAAGATCGCTGTTAAGATCATGGTAAGAGGTCTTGTTCTTCTCTCCAAATTTAGGCGATAAGTAGATTCCTCCCATCCCCTTCCAGATCGAAATAAGGAGATGAAGTTAACCATCACATAAGCCTGAACGACAAATAGAGGAAATCCCAAAAAACCAAGGAAGGGCATTTCAAAACCCTTCTTCTTCTCGAAGAAGGGGACAGTATAAATCCATTTTGATTGGGCCCAAAAGTTCCAAAACTCCCAGAGAAAGCCGCAGATGAGCCCAGCAATGAGTAGGAGATATATTTTCTGTGAATTTCCCTCTTCGAGATCTCTTAAGAGAGATCTTCCTCCGAAGCGGTAGTTGAAAGGCTCCAAAAGAAAGATGAATCCCACCCAGATGAGAGGAAAACAGTAGTCAGGAACGACCACAGAAGACACCAGACAGAGAGCTCCCAAAAGAATGAGGACGGTATATCCATCTGGAGAAATCTTGATCTTTTTTATTTTTGCTCTTTTAAAAAAGCCTAATGCCTCCAACAATTCAGTCGTCTCGAACATTCCAGGAAGAACAGTCCCGTAAGCAATGGCATAGCCTAACCACCTCTCCATTTTGGAGTGGGGGAGGTTGATATAATACCAATTTTTGAAGGAGAAATTGGCTGCCTCAAAGATCAACCAGAAGAAGAGTGACCAGGTAATCATCAAGAAGAATTCTTTGGTCCGACTGAGGATGAGAGAGTTCCCTTTTAAACGATAGATGACCGCATCAATGGTGAAGATATAGGACCACCAGGCAAAGCAATAAAACCAACTGTAGAATGGTTCGACCTTTTTGAAGAGGAAGATTTCGGAGAGGAGGAGAAGAACGATTCCAAAAATCCCATGAATGGGAAAGGTCTTTTTCATCAAGGCCTAATTTAGCATATTCATGGACTTCAAACAATCGCCTTTCATTTCTTTTCAATAAAATTAGAAGGAGATTTGGAGGAGGCCAAGAGAAAAGGAGTTCGTCCCGGCAACAGGAGACAACGGCCCTTGGCTGTTAAGGAATGCGCCATCGTGTGGCCGGGATGTCGCCCCACAGGGGCGTTAGACGGGGACCATGGGCTTTGCCCATGAGGCTCCATTGACAGGGTAGTGAAGAAAAGGGGTATTGACTTCCGTCCACAATTGAGGTAACCCTCACTGAAATGAATCGAAGACCATTTTCTTGGTTTATAGTAATCATCTTATTTCTCTGTTTTTTATCTGGGTGCAACCGACCCAAGTTGACAGGGGTAGAATCTGATGAAATTGATACATCTCAAGATCCCATTCAGACGGCCTACAAAGCTGATGAACCCATTACCAGAGAAGTTAAAAATGGCCATTTCACGCTTACACCTGTGGCAGAATACAAAATATCTGGAGTGGTAGTCAGTAAGGAAACCTATTCTTCAGATTGGGATGGGAAGATTTCACCGGTTGATTTAGCCATTGTCTGGGGAAAACTGGCAGAGCCCGAGTATGATCGATATATCTCCTATAGCCAAAGAAATCGATGGTATTTTTATCAATATAAAGCGGGATGTCCTTTTGACAATTCTTTTGTGATCTCCCATTCTGCAAACAATCATATTATACCTGCCAATGAGAATATTCATGAGGCTGTAAAGACGATTGGGAAAAAAGACATGGTCGTGTTAGAAGGTTTTTTAGTAAATATAAAGGGAACTTATAAGGGGCAACCGGTCATATGGAATACAAGTTTATCCAGAAAAGATACGGGCAATGGTTCCTGTGAACTTTTTTATGTCTCGAAAATCAGAATTGACACGAGGGTTTACGAATAAAAATTGATGCCTCACAGCAAAGGGTTTTCGATTTACTCCTGCCTGTCGACTTCACCTACTTATCTTCGCTTCGAGCTAACCATCAAGGTTGACGATTACCAACAGAAAGCAAGCATGAGCTGAAAAAACCAAAGGCAGAGCCATTTCTTTTACTAACAGTTGATCTATTCTCTCTTTTGCAAACTGTCTTCAAAAAGTTTGAGGTATTTTGACCGAATGGTCGGTTCATCAAGATTCAAAGCGCCCCAGATGTATCGTCCCTTCCAGTAAAAATCAATCTCTCCATGATAAGGATCCTTAACCGTGAAATGACCTTCTTCGATTCTTGTCTGAAGATTTCCGGTGTGCAGGAGGTATTCTTGAATCATATTAGGGCAATCGTTTTGATCGCCACCCTCAATGACAAAGAGCCTGAATTTCGTCCCGGAAAGTTCATAATCTGCACTAAAAGCGGAATGAAGAAATGAATAACCCAGAAAGTTTCTAGCAATGAATTTTTCGGAATTCTTCTTTTTCCCCTCTTCTGGGAACGAGGATAGAATGGAGGGAAGCACTTCTCTCTCTCCTAAATTTTCAGAAACCTTTTTGGCAAAGGTGAGGAGAATCTTCTGGTCTTCAGCTCCGGTGTTGTAACTACTTATCTTCACATAGTACGGACCAATCAAAAAGTTAAGAACATTACTTTCAATATATCCCTGAACTCCAACATTGATATAGTTTGCATTAGGAAGACGTTCCTGACCGTATATTCCAAAGGCATAAATGGTGTTTTTGTGGCGATACACATCAATGGTGACGGAAGCTTTCTTGTCGTTTTGGTATTCGGCCACCTTCAATTCCAAAAAATCGTAAGCCAGATACAAGTCTGCGGCTCCATTAATATATTCGTAGAGAGTTTTCGGCACAAAAGTCTGGATTTCTCCTGATTGTTTCCATTCGGTTATTTCAGGAAATTTGAAGTCCTTTGCCTCTGCCCCTTGACCCCACAAAAAAATAATTATTCCCAATACCATGCAAATGGTTTTCATCATCTCATTTCCTTTCTTTTTCTTCTCCTAACCCCGATCCCCCAGTGAGAAGAAGGAAGGAATAGAAAGGGAGGCCAGGAGGGATTTATTATACAAGAAACTCCAATGGCACATTCCTTAGGCGAACAATGTCACGAACCTTCCTCTGAACGTTCCAACCATTCGTGCATTTCACCAGGCACTGAGTGCAGTCCTCACAAACCCTGTCTGGAAGATTCAGTGATATAACGAGGTCTTGAGCATGTGTAAGATTCCGGTAAGCATAAGTATACATGTATGCCCGCATTAAATCAGGGATGGGAAGTTGGGCCGGGCATGATTTCAAGCACTGCTCACAACCCTGGCAGTATAAGCTAGCCAAAGAAATCGCCCTTTGCAGGTGGGATTTTTCGGGGGTCGTGAGGGTAGGGTCTTTCATGATGGACAGGTCAAGTTTCATCTGATCGAAGGTGGTAAATCCGGCGATAATGGTATGAACATTGGGGTCCTGCAGAACCCACTTCATAGCCGCCCGTGCATCGACACCCTGGTCCGCGAGATAAGGACCTCGACTCCCCAATCCCCCGAAGTGTTCTTGCCATTCTGGACTCCATCCCCCGATTGTTTTCATCGCCACGACTCCTAACCCGGCCTTGGCTGCTGTGGCGATGGCGTTTCTTACTTCCACATAATGCTTCTGCCTGAAATTGTAGGCCGTCTCAACCACGTCATAGACCTTGGAGTCCACCGCGGCCTTAATGATCTCGGGTTCATTCCGATGGGTGGAAACCCCTACAAACCGGGTTTTCCCTTCCTTTTTTGCCTTTTCCAACGCCTTCAATATCGGTTCAAACAAAGCCGTTTCTCTATTCCATACATTATGCTGGTAGAGAATATCCACATACTCCAGCCCCAAACGTTTGAGGCTAATGTCCAGTTCGCGCAGAAAGGCTTCTTCCGTTGCCCCTCCTCTATAAAGACCCGTGATTCTATCCTTCGGGAGACTCTCCTTGGTGGCGATGACAAAAGAATCCCTGGACCTTCCCTTGACCACCTCTCCAATCATTCCTTCATTTGTGCCACGCTGATAGTAATGGGCAGTGTCCAGGTGAACCATGCCGGCATCCAGTGCCGCCCGCACCAGATTCGGATTATCGGAATTCTGCACACCCATGGTGATGACCGGGAGTTTGATGCCCGTTTTTCCCAGAGTACGGTAGATGATTTTCTCTTCTTTCTCCTCCTGGACTTCCGCCGACAAGCTCTTTTCGTTGGCGCCGAGATAGACACATCCCCCCAACCCGGCGGCCGTGAACTTCAAGAAATCCCTTCTGCTCATTCCCTTCTTGCTTATCCCTGAACCCTCCTTTCCAAGCGATTACCCGGCCCTGAGGCCGGCTGGACTTCCACTTATAAAAAAGAAAACCCCTTTCCCTCGTAAAATGAAAGATCTTTTCCGATTTTCGGTTATGCCCAAGGAAGCAAATCCGAAGATTGGTGACAGGGATTCAAAATGATCGGATAAAGAATGATTTACCACTACCCCTTTCTTCTGTCAAGGCATTATCTGGCCCCTTCGAGAGAAGAATGCCGCGATGAGTCAAATGTACGAAAAACGGAGTAGTATGTTAATCGTAGAAGACCAGGAAATATGGAGGAAGGTCTTAAGCCAGTATCCCAGATAAGTATTACCAAATGAAATCTTGCATGATGGTCGAAGTCTGTCAGCCGACGATTAAAGGAAGAAAGAGTTAAAGAGAGGAAGGCATTTTTTTCAGTAGAGTACGTCTATTTTCTCAGTTTCTAATGACGGAAAAAACTTTAGTCAGTTTTACAAGGACAAAAAAGTGATTCAGGAGTCCCCTGATGATGAGTTGCCTGGCTAAGAGTTTTTTGAGAACCTTAAAACCATTTGCGTCAAAAAAGTAGGGCAGGCCAAATTTGATCTTTATAAGGCATAGGTCGAGTATTGTTGTCGAATCGGTGATGATATGTAAATCGGGTTTAGGAGAGAAACCTTTCGAGACAGCGAGCCTTCCTTGCTTGAACTCCAGTCCGATGAGGATCTGAATGTCTCGGGCTTCGATAACTATGTTTGCATCTAAGGAATTGAAGTCTCTTTTTTTCCCTGGATTCTGTTCCAGGTTTTGACGGATGAGGTTAAACATCATTTCCGCAAGACCCACATCCCTCGCCCCTTCATCAAGGACAATCACAGGTTTTTCCATTCTTACCTCTCACCAGGCCTGCTGATATATCTTGAGAACCTCCGTCGATTCGGAGATAAACTTTGGGTTGTAAACGATCGCCCCATCGGAGAGGGCGAGTTCGGAACATTCCTTAAGACCTTCCTCAGGAACTCCAACGTCCCTTAGCCTCTGAGGAAGACCTAACTTCTTAGTAAATTCGATGATCTTATCCGCAACCACATCTCCTGCTTTATCAGGCTGAACCCCTCCAATATTCACTCCCAAGGCTGATAGGACGTCCAGATAGATCTCACCGCACGCATCGGCATTATACCTGAGGCAGGCAGGTAGGAGGATGCTATTCGCCAGCCCATGGTGCACTTTGAATCTTGCCCCTACAGAGTGGGCGAGGGCATGGACCATCCCCACCTGAGCATTAGAGAATGCGATCCCTGCTATGTTGGCTGCGATGAGCATTTCTCCCCTTGCCATCATATCCTTCCCATTTTCAACAGCCTTGGGAAGAAACTCCTTGATAAGCCTTATGGCATGGAGGGCTAGACCATCGGCGATAGGTTCCCTCTGCAAGGAATGTAATGCTTCGATGGCATGAGACATGGCATCCATTCCTGTAGCTGCTGTCAGCCTGGGAGGCAACCCTTCTGTCATTTTAGGATCGAGGATAGCCACATTGGGGAGGATATTGTAATCCCCGAAGAGCAACTTCCTTCCTTCCTCATGATCCTTGATCACCGCTACATAAGTTACCTCGCTTCCTGTCCCGGCGGTCGTCGGAATGACGATATGCGGTGTCTGCGGTCTTGTGAGGATCTGAAATCCCACATAATCTTGAAGTTTTCCCCCTTCTTTCAAAAGAATTGCCATCCCCTTTGCTGTATCGATAGCACTTCCACCCCCTACGCTAACAATGCAATCGGCTCCCAGTTCTTTGCCGAGCTTCCCCCCCTGATTGACAATGTGGATGCCAGAGTCAGGTTCTACATCTGTGAAAATTCCTACGCACAAATTGCCAAGAACCTTTTTTATCCTTTCTGGGATATCTGTATTTTTGGCAAGCTCTCTATCGGTAACGATAAGGGCCTTCTTGCATTTGAGGTTCTCCACTTCAATAGCCACATCGAGAGCAGTATTTTCACCAAAGACTATCTTGGTAGGGCTCCAGAAAACAAAATTGAGATTGACATCATAGGGCATTACTCCATCCTCCTCTCCTCCAACAAGAAGAAACTTTGTTCAGTGTTTATTTACCCCGTTAGAAATAATGCCCCACTGCTCTGCAGCGGGGTTAGATTTTAGAATAATTCCGGCGGGGTTTAATGCCCCGCTGGAATTTCTAACGGGGTTTACTCATCCAGGAATTTCGTCTCAATTCTGGTTGTACATTCAACGAGTTCCTGGGAGGCCTTGACATAACGAACGATGGTTGGGAGGTCCCCTTTCAATTTGAGTTTTCCCTGCATCATCCCTTTCACCGGTTCCAATTCTTTCTTGATGACCTGTTTCCATCGAGCATAATCACCGGTGATACAGAAAGGGGCTTTTTGGGATTCTTCAGCGGTAACTATCTTCGCATCCCTGCAAACCCCCTGATGAAGATCGAGCCATATACCGACATCTTCCTTAATGCCAATCTCCGGTTTCGCTGAGGTGACCAGGGCCACAGCTCCGGCGGTCCAGGTTGCACCTGCTTTCTTGTATCCCTCACTGGAGTTAATCTGTTTCTTAAACTCCTCAACCCACTCTATGCTCGGAAATGATAAGGCCATGACATACCTCCTTTTCTATTATTTATCTTTTACCCATGTAACTTTTCTGTCAGATTCTCAAGTCCTGCCTTGATTAACACCTCTCTCTTGGGCTTACCCTCTTCGTCCAATCCCCTGATTTCATAATACTCCCTAAGTAATCTTCCAACATCTGGAATAGAACCAGCCGCAGCACCTTCTTTCAATGGAGTAAGGATTCTTTTTGGCAATCTATCATCCTTTGCACTTATTCCCATCATATTTCCAAGCCCTCTCTTTAAGAGCCATGTCCTCTCTCCGCAAGCGAGGAGATCTTTCAATGTAAAATCAAAACCCGTTGTGACCCTTACCATTTCTGCCAATTCGTTTGCCGAAAGGGTCCATGCCACGAATTCACAGATCGCGAGGGAGTTAAATGGAAGACCAAGGTCTTCACAAAGCTTTACCATCTCGGCTTTCTTTTCGCTCGTTTGACCTATATAATTTTCCTGGGAACCAGCTTCTGCATAAGTAGTAATTCCCTGTTCTACGGGGAAGGCAAGGTGCATGAGATGGCAGGCACCCCTGATGGACGTCATATAAGCAAGCCCTGCCCCATGGAAACCTCGTGGATCGTGCATCGGAACCTCTAATCCTTTCACCTCAACGCAAAATTCCTCGGCACTTTTACCTAACCTCTTTGCTGCTTCCCTGGTTCCCTCTGATAGAACTGCTCCGATCCCTTCTTTCTTAACGATCTTGTGGAGCAACTCAATGACTCCTGATATATTCCCCCATGTTAGATCAATTCCATCGGTATCTTTTCTGGTGATCAGCCCTTTCTCAAAAGCTTCCATGGCAAAGGCGATCGTGGCACCACAGCTGATGGTGTCCATGCCGTATCGATTGCACCACTCATTGGCCTTGATCACACCGGCGAGATCATAGTTCATGATCAGGGTCCCAAAGGTACAACAAGTCTGGTATTCAGGACCTGGCCCCTCTTCCGTCTTAAAAGGTCCATCATCAACCTTGACTACCCTTTTGCAAGCGATCGGGCAATAAGAGCAAGTGTGATTTTTTGTGAGGTATTTTTCGGTCAATGCGGGGCCACCAAGATTTGCAGACAGTTCAAGATCTTCCCCGATCATCCAGTTTTTTATTGGAACGTCGCCTGTCATCATGCCAAGATCCATTATGGCATCTGTTCCCATAGATCGAAGAGACTGGGCAACCATTGCGTCACGGGATTTGGTGATTAAAAGCTTTCGTAGAGCGGCATATTCCTCTGGATGAGAAACCTCTACTTTTTTTGTTCCTTTCACAACTACGGCCTTTAATCTCTTCGAGCCCATCACGGCCCCCATCCCTGTCCTGCCAATGAAATCTCCCTTGTCATTACAGATCGCTGCGAATTTGACCAGATTTTCTCCAGCCTGTCCAATTGATAGGATCTTTGGACTTTTATCTTTTCCATGCCGCTGCTTTAGAAAATCGGTAAGTGTATAGTTATCCATACCCCAGAGCTCACTAGCATCCCTGAGCTCAATCTCGTCATCCTCAATAGAGAGATAGACCGGGGTGGGCGATGCACCTTTGAAGATGATCCCATCCATTCCGGCGAATTTCAGCTCCGGTCCGAAATTCCCGCCACAGGTTCCTTCTCCCCAGATCCCTGTCAACGGCGACTTTCCACAGACTGCAAATCTGGATGTGCCAGGCAAGGTCGTGCCGGTTATAGGTCCATTCATCACTATTAACGGGTTGTCCGGTGAAAGAGGATCTACCTTGATATTAAACCTATCGAGGAAGAGCTTCGCTGCAACCCCGCTTCCTCCAATGAATCGCTTTTTGTCGTCACCGGGTACATCGGTAATGTCCATTTTGCAAGTGGACAGATCCACTTGCAAAATTTTGTTCTTATATCCTCCCATAAAAATCCTCCTGAAGGTTTAATTACCATATCAAAAACATTGCGTTTGTCAATCAGAGTTTCCCTCCCCATCGATCTCAGCATGAGTGAATTGCCTCCTCACATATCATTAAACCTCAAAAAAACAAATATTGGTAGCAATGCCGGTGAATTTAAATATTTTATAAAATGAGACAAATCATTGCCCGAATCAAGGCGGGAATTTTATGATTAATTTTCCACCTTCAATACTTCCTGTCCATAGCTGAACTTTTGAATTTGGGAAGTCGCGAGCATAAGCCGCAGCCCAATCTTGAGGAATGATATAACGTATAGAGAGATCGTAAGTTCCAGGTTCTAAAAACCATAACCCATCGCCATCCCGCATTCCAACAAATTTTATCTCATTTCTTCGGTCAGGCAATAACGTAAATGCATCCTTCCAGGGCGAGATACGAGGACCGGGAAATGGAAGATATTTTGCGGTTCCCTGATCTCTGGATTGGTAGTTCCAATGAATGGATTCAGGGAGGATGATTAACTTCTCCTTACCCAGGTTCTCGAAAAGAACAGAGAGTTGAAACGCATTTGGGTCTTTGTAATATTGGGTGGGAGTGTAGACGCTGATTCGAACCCCATTAACTGGTTGGGTCCATGTTTCTGTTGCCAGTTCATTCAGACGTCCTTGAGCGTGACTATATTCAGCACCCATAGTGATAGATAGAACGAGAAGATAAGGATAAAAATATTTAGCAGTACTAACTTTGCTCATTGCACCCGATCTCAACTATATGTAAACTAAGGGTGATTCTATGGGCTAAAAAATAAAAAGTCAATGAAGAAACAACTCTTCTCGGTTTCTTTTGATCCCCTCCCTGTCTGAGGAAGGCAGAGAGGGGATGGCTTCTTTTTACTGGCAGATTTTCAAATTTATGACCATTTTAAGTTGAACGAAACAGTGGCAGTTACTTTGTCAGAACCTTCTGGTGCTGGGAAAGTTAATTCCTTGATCTTTTGGATGATGCATTGTTCCAGATTCTTATCATTGAGTTTGCTTGAAACCAAACTCACCTTTGTGACCCGCCCTTTCGAATCGATGATCAGTTGAAAGTTAGCTTCGCCCTGGATATTCGGTCTCTTCTCTAAAGCTTTTTGATAACAGAGTTCGATTGAAGGAATCTGCTGCTTGAGGACCTTCTCAAGGACTTCTTTTGAAAATCCATCAGTGGTGGAGATTTCCCCCAATTCAACAGAGAATCGGACGAGTCTCGATTTAAGATCTTTCCCTGATTTGAATTCCTCTTCTTTAACTTGGCTCTTGCCGACCTCCGTGGATCTGAAAGCGGCAAGGGGAGCCATAGATTTTTGGGCCACCATTCCACTTCCCACTGCATAATTAGAAACCCCTTCAGGTAATGGGAGTGGTTGTTTGACCGTTATGGCCTGGCCGTTGACGAGTCGGACCTCGGTGTCAATGGCCACGAATGATGTATAAGCGGTCAGCAAGTTATAAGTTAGACCCAGTTGAGTCACTTCTTTAATCCGCTCGGTATCCTGGTGAAGGGAGTTGTAATCAGATAAAAGAGTTATTCGATGTCGGGCCCAGAGGTATTGGAGTGCAGAATTGGACTTGAGCGGTTTTTCTTTTCGTATATCAATTTTATTCACATAGGGACCGCTGCTTGTCATTCCATTTAAAGTAATCTCACCTGTGAGTCGGCCACGCCATTTTCCAAAGACAATAACAGGTCTCTCAGCAAATACATCAGGAGTGCTAAGTGGTTCCACATCATAGACATCGAACTTTCCAAAGTCCACTTTGACTTTTGTCAAGACCGGTGACTCAATCATTTTCCTAAATTTCTCCGCCTTTTCTCGAGTTTCTTTGGGCTTGCTAATGACAAATGGTTCGCCCATGCCGACTCTGGCCATCCCTTCCAAGAGATGGCGATTAACGCTTGACCCGATTCCGAAGGTGAACATATTCGCATCACCAAGGTTTTTACGGATCAGATCAAATACTTCCTCTTCAACCATGACATAGCCGTCTGTTGCGATGACCACGGAGCGTGAGTATCCCTCAGATCTTGTCAAGGAGAGGGCTCGTTTCAGAGCAGGCAGAAGCTCTGTCCCTCCTCCTCCAAGCTGCTTTTCAATGAGGTTTATGGCCTCACGAATGTTTTCAGAAGTGGCTGGGAGGGATTGTTCTGACATCAAAGAGGAGCCACCAGAGAACAGGAGCACATTGAACTTATCCGTGGGGCGGAGTTTTCCAATCAGATCTTTAAGAAGCTTTTTGGATATGTCCAACGGAAAACCATACATGGAACCCGAGACGTCGACGATGAAGATATACTCACGGGGAGGAATCTGGCTGACATTCACTCGTTTTGGAGGTTGGAGCATAAGTAAGAAAAAGTTTTCCTTCTCCCCTTCGAACAGAAGAAGGCCGGATTGGACCTTGCCGCCAGCGAGTTGGTATTTGAGAATAAAATCACGGTTACCACCGTTCTTTTCTGAGGCATCGAGTTTGATGGAGGCACGGGAAGGTCCATCATATTGGATGTTCACCTTATGGGAAGTGCAGGCGATATTTTGAATCGGGAGGCCAGCTGAAAGATTAGTCGTGATGTCAAAAGTATAGGTTGGAGATTCGCCCTGATGGAGGTATGGATTCTCAACCCACTTCTGTGAGGGGAGGGTTGTTTCTGCAGGCTGGTTGGAATAGCGAGGTCCCACAACGGTTGGATAGACGAATTCATAAATCCCATCGGTTGGAACCAGTAGCTCTGTATATTTCAGCTCCACCTGGATCACATCTCCCGGTAAGATATTGGCAACATTCATCTGGAACACATTGGGTCTTTGTTGTTCTAATAGGGAGGCGCTCTTCCCTTGTTGTTTTGCTTCCTCATATTGACGCCGTGCTTCTTTACGTTCTTGAATCTTGGCAATGATGGTTCGTTTTCCAATAGTCATTTTCATTCCATAAACAGCAGCCCGGGTCGATGCAGGGAAAATGTAGATTGTCTCCAGTGGTGTTTTACCTTCATTCTTATAGACTTGCGTCACGATGACATCTGCGATCACACCGACCACCTTCACCTCCGCGGATGTTGATCTGAGGGGAAGTTGGTCCACACTGTGATCATCGCTCTTAACAAAAAAGTATGGAGAGAGTGTTTTGTTGGCTTCCTCCATAAGTTGTCCATTGGCCCCAGAGGCAATGAGCATCAACATTGCGGAGATAAACGATAAAAATACTTTGCTGATTGAGTGCATTTCGGTGTCCTCCTTTCGATTGTTTTTCGGTTTACATGGATAGACAATGGAGGAGGGAAAAGGTTCCAAAATTTTAAAAAATAGCTTTCTAATCTTTCCATCCTCGGTATTTATATGCCTCATGATCTCTGCCCTTACTTGACATCACCAACTTTTTAATGGATAAACCTATTATTAAAAAGGAAAGGGGTTCCCATGCAGATATGGCCTGATTGCATTCCCTGCATCTTAAAGATGTCGTTGGGAATCGCCCGCGTGGTAATGAAAGATGAAGACCAGGTCAGAAGATTTATGGAGGAAGTTTTAAGATTAAAGTATTTTAGCGGAAAAGAAAGGAAAGTGACCTCTCCAGAGGTGATCAAGGATGTCTGGTTAAAGGTCATTGAGGTGTCTGGAAAATCCGATCCCTTGGAAGAAATAAAGAATGAGCAAAATAGCAAAGCTCTAGCGATCTACCCCATAGCGAAAGAGTTAGTCTTGAAAAGTAAGGATCCCTTCCTTGGGGCCATTAAGTTGGCCATAGCAGGAAATTCGATTGACGCCATGACAGATGTTAAAGGAGAGGCACCCGAGGAGATCGTCAAAAAGTGGGAGAGATTGGAGATCGATATTGAAAATTTAAATTGTTTAAAGGAAAGGTTAAAAAAAACCCGAAGGCTTGTATACCTCGGAGACAATTGTGGTGAGATTATATTCGATAGGCTTTTGATAGAAGTCCTTCTTGAAATGTACAGTTTAGAAATAACTTTCATAACCCGAACCCTTCCAATACTCAATGATGCTACCCTACAGGATGCCCTCTCCATGGGCATAGGGGAAGTTACTCAAGTTATGGAGAATGGACTTCCTGAGCCGCTCCCTGGCACTTATCTGAAAAGAATCAATCCGGAATCAAAAACATTAATAGAAAGATCAGATCTGGTGATATCCAAAGGAGGGGGCAACTACGATTCGCTGACTGAAGAAAAAGGACTTAAAGGAAAAGTTTCCTTTTTATTCCTGGCGAAATGTTATCCCTATTGCAATATCCACCACGTAACGCTGAATGCTCCTGTCATCTATAACTTTTAAGAAGTGGGAGAGCTTTTTTATATTAATAAATTGTCCTGAACGATACTTAATCTGATAGATGCTGTCAAATAAGCTCTTGGTTAAGGAGTACACTACTAATGCTCACTCGAAATAAGTTCTATAAAGTAACAATTACTGGTAGGAATATGCATAGAAAAGGCAGAATTATTTAGAACCGCTAATACAATTAACATAATTATTTTCATCATCCTTACCTTCTCTCTCTCTTTATATCTTGGTCTACCACCTTCACCATCTCCAAAAACTCCTCCTTTGTGATTTCCCTACAATGGTAGTTTGTTTTACTCATTAGATACGATTCATAGTTTTTATAAAAGCTACCATCTTTTAAAGCATGAAACGGAAGATAGGCTTAATCTGAAGAGAAGACATTGTTCCCTTTTAAGACTTTATCATCGGGCCGAATCTTCTGTGAATCCCACTTTTCGTTGTTATCAACCCAATCAAGGGATGTATCGATGTATTTCGCAACGCTTTTACCAGCAATATTAAGTAACAGGAAAAGTAGGCTCCGCCTGAGGTTTATAGGAGAAACCCTTAAAAGAGATGGAATATGCCGAAGGATCGAAGAGAAAGAATAAAACTCGCTTTGGACATGATAGTGTCCTTCGG
>Ga0208457_1000552_pt1 | contig 36310 bp, 34 predicted proteins | sample June2015DPH_10_1_FD_185513 | JGI IMG/M metagenome (GOLD analysis project Ga0208457, IMG submission 185513) | Peatland microbial communities from SPRUCE experiment site at the Marcell Experimental Forest, Minnesota, USA - June2015DPH_10_150... | ecosystem: Environmental > Terrestrial > Soil >... | reverse complement strand
GGATACGACTGCGGAAGAACCTGCGGAGTGCATCAGCGCCCAAGTGCTGCAAGGTCTGAAGAAGCCTGTTGACTGCCCGGCTTTCGCGGTGCGTTGTACGCCGGAGACGCCGCTGGGCGCCCCGATGGTTTCAGGCGAGGGCGCCTGTGCAGCGTATTACCAGTATCGCCGGCCAGCACGTAGCGCTGACCCCGCATCGCGGGGTCAGCAGGATGGATGCCGACCCCGCGCTTGCGGGGTCGGCGCTACACGAGGTTGAAAGGTCTAGCGTGCCAGACGACCGCAATCCGCTCGAAGAACTCGCCTGCCCGGCGCCGCTTCCTGCCAAGCACAAGATTTTGCTCGGCCACGGCAGCGGGGGACGCCTGAGTGCCGATCTTTTGCGGGAAGTCTTCCTGCCGGCATTTCAGAACCCGGTCCTGGCACAGCTCAATGACCAGGCGGTGGTGAACGTTGATGGCGTTCGTCTCGCATTCACGACGGATTCGTTTGTGGTCAACCCGTTGTTTTTTCCCGGTGGCGACATCGGATCGTTGGCGGTTTACGGAACAGTGAACGACCTTGCCATGGGAGGCGCGGAACCGCTCTTCTTGAGCGCCGGCTTCATTATCGAAGAGGGTTTGCCGGTGGAAACCCTGCGGCGGGTTGTGTTGTCGTTCCAACGGGCGGCGGAAGAGGTCGGCGTGGAAGTTGTGACCGGCGACACCAAGGTGGTGGAGAAGGGAAAGGGCGACGGCCTCTTTATCAATAGTTCGGGAATCGGGCGCGTCCCCAATGGCGTGAAACTGTCCGCTGACCAGGCGCGTCCCGGAGACAGCATTCTTCTCAGTGGCACGCTAGGCGACCATGGCATCGCCATCCTTTCGCAGCGCGAAGGACTCGAGTTCGAAACTCCCATCCAGAGTGATGCTGCCCCGTTGCACTCGCTGGTTGCGGCGATGCTCGAGGTGACGCGTTCAATTCGCTGTCTCCGCGACCCTACCCGAGGCGGCCTTTCGAGCACCTTAAACGAAATCGCGGCTCAGTCCCGCGTGGGTATGGTTATTGAAGAGTCTGCCCTTCCTATCCGGGAGGAGGTGAAGGGCGCTTGCGAGCTGCTCGGACTGGACCCGCTTTACGTGGCGAACGAAGGGAAGCTTGTCGCCATCATCGCTCCTGCGGAGGCGGATGAGGCGCTAGCGGCAATGCGTGGCCATGCGCTGGGTGCGAACGCTCGGATCATCGGCAAAGTTGTCGCAGCCCATCCCGGCGTCGTAACGATGCGAACCTACTTGGGCACTTCACGCATTGTGGACATGCTCGCGGGCGACCAACTGCCGCGCATCTGTTAGGTGTTAGGTTTCAGGAGCGAGTAAACTTCAAAGTTTCAGGTTTCCGGTGGGGTTTTCCGGTCCCTGAATCCTGAATCCTGACTCCTGAATCCTGCTTTTCCATGCACGAACTGAGCATTGCCAACGCGATTCTGGACGCTGTGCGCGAGGAGCGTGTGCGCCTGAAGGGCGCGCGTGTCATCAAAGTCGGCGTGCGAATCGGGGCCTTGGCGGGCGTGGACCCCGAGGCGCTTAGCTTCGGTTTTGAGGTCTTGGTCAAAGACACGGACCTTGAGCCGTTGACGCTCGAAATCGAATCCACCTCCCGCCGCCACGAGTGCTCGGATTGCGGGCACGTATTCACGGTGGTCGATTACCAGGTGGATTGCCCGGACTGCGGCTCGGCGGATACACGCTGCATTGGCGGTGATGAACTGGAGTTGGCTTACCTGGAGGTGGAAGAATCATGAGCCGCTTGCCGCTCGAAAAGAAGGTTCTTAGTGAGAACGATCGCATCGCCGGCCGGTTGCGAGAGCGTTTCCAGGAGCGCCAGATATTTTGCTTGAACTTCATCAGCTCGCCGGGCGCAGGGAAGACTTCCCTGCTTGAACGCACGCTCGAACGCTTCAGCCCGAGTGAAGGCGTAGCTCTGTTGACGGGTGACATCCAGACGGATAACGATGCGAGAAAACTCGCCCGTTTTGGCTTTCCGGTAAAGCAAATCACCACGGGCGGCACGTGCCACCTGGATGCGCGGATGATTGAGCGCGCGCTCGCGGACTGGCCACCGGGGTCGCTCGATACGCTGCTGATTGAAAACGTCGGCAACCTCGTCTGCCCTTCCAGCTATGATCTTGGAGAAGCGGCCAAGGTGGTGGTGCTGAGCGTTGCAGAAGGCGAAGACAAGCCCCTCAAATACCCTGCCATCTTTTTCAAATCCGAGTTGCTGGTGCTGAACAAGACCGATTTGCTCCCCTACGTTTCTTTCGATCTCGGGAAAGCGCGCGAGTACGCCCTCCAAGTGCATCCCGGAATGGAAATTGTCGAACTTTCCTGCCAAACCGGCGCGGGCCTTGACGATTGGATGAAGTGGCTGGCGCGGCGCCGCGAATCGGCCAAGGCTGAGAAGGTACTGGCGTCGGGCCAAGAATGAGCGCGCGAATACGCAAAGCCATCGAAGTCACCGGAATCGTGCAGGGCGTTGGATTCCGTCCCTACGTTTACCGTTTGGCCTTGCAGCGCAACCTCGCCGGATTCATCACCAATACGGCGGCAGGGGTTTCCATCGAGGTCGAAGGGCCTGCCGAAGCGGTAGACGATTTCGTTTCGCAGTTGCCTGTGGAAGCGCCTCGGCTGGCGCGCATCACGCAGTGGGCGGCCAGTGATATTCCCGCGCGTGCTGAGGGCGAGTTCCGCATCCTGCCCAGCCGCCCAGGCGAAAACCGCCGCGTCCTGATTTCCCCCGACGTGGCCATTTGTGATGATTGCCTGCGCGAGCTCCTCGACCCTTCCGACCGCCGCTTTCATTACCCTTTTATCAACTGCACAAACTGCGGGCCACGCTACACCATCGTGCGCGACATCCCTTACGATCGCGCGCGCACTTCGATGGCGGTTTTCCCCATGTGCGCTGACTGCCAGGGCGAATACGACGACCCGCTCAACCGCCGCTTTCATGCCCAGCCTAATGCCTGCTGGAAATGTGGGCCGCAGGTTGAGTTATGGGATGGGGAAGGGAAGCGGGTTGAGGCTGCCGATCCCATCGCGGAGGCAGCGGCGCGTTTGCAAGCGGGTTACGTGGTGGCCGTAAAGGGCTTGGGGGGATTCCACCTGGCGGTTGACGCAACGAATCCCGCCGCGGTCAGCCGTCTGCGGGAAGGGAAGCGACGCGTCGAAAAGCCATTTGCAATTATGGCGCCCAGCTTCGAGGCCGTGCGGAATCTCTGCGAGCTTGATGACGCTTCGCGTGCCTTGCTCGAGAGTCCTGAGCGGCCCATTGTGCTGCTCCGCAAAAAATCTCCGAGTCTTATTGCTGAGCTGGTCGCACCTTTCAACCGTGAGTATGGTGTTTTCCTGCCCTACACGCCACTCCACCATCTGCTCTTTGCTGCCGGCCGTTTTCAGGCCCTGGTCATGACCAGTGGGAATATCTCGGAAGAGCCGATCGCCATCGACAATCCTGAGGCATGGGCGCGGCTGCGCGGAATTGCAGACTTCTTTCTGGTCCATAACCGCGACATCCTCTTGCGTTGCGATGATTCCGTGGTCCGTGTCACTGGCGAGCAGCCGCGGCAACTTCGCCGCTCGCGCGGATACGTGCCCGTGCCGGTGTTTCTGAACGAGGACCTGCCGCCGATATTGGCGGTCGGCGGAGAGCTCAAAAACACCGTGTGTTTGACGAAAGGCCGCCACGCATTTCTAAGCCAGCACATCGGCGACCTGGAGAACCTGGAGAGCTACAGCTTCTTTGAGACCACGATTTCCAGATTCAAGCGGATCCTCGAAGTAGAGCCGCAGCTCCTTGCTTACGACCTGCATCCCGATTACTTCTCGACGCGCTGGGCGCTGGGCCAAAGCAGCATTAAGCGCATTGGGGTGCAACATCACCACGCTCACATCGCGAGTTGCATGGCCGAAAACCACCTGGATGGAAAGGTGATCGGCATCGCCTTGGACGGCACGGGCTACGGAACCGACGGCGCGGTTTGGGGCGGGGAAGTCCTGCTTGCAACGTATGCTGATTTCCAGCGCGTGGCGCATCTCGATTACGTCCCCATGCCGGGCGGCGCGGCGGCCATCAGCGAGCCCTGGCGCATGGCGGTGAGTTACCTGCACAAGCATTGTGGTGAAACTCTTTGGGACCTGGAGATTCCCTTTGTGCGTGAACTCGACCGGCGGCAGGTGGCCGTGCTCGTCCGCATGCTCGAGCGCGGCGTCAACTCGCCCCTGACATCAAGCTGCGGCCGCCTGTTTGATGCAGTGTCGGCGCTGGCGGGAATTCGGAAACGGGTCAATTACGAGGCCCAGGCGGCCATCGAATTCGAAGCGGCCATCGCGGGCGAGGGTGAAGGCGCCGGCTATCCGTTTGAGATTCGACCGGAAGGAAGCGGCTGGATTATCGATACGCAACCGCTCTTTGCAGCCCTGGTGAATGATTTGAGGTGGGGAGTGCCTGCGGGCATCGTCAGCCGCCGCTTCCATGAGGGGTTCGTGGATGTGTTGGCAAGGACAGCAAGACTTATTCATGCAAAAACCGGTCTTGATAATATCTGTCTGAGCGGCGGCTCCTTCCAGAATGTTTTTCTGCTCGAGCACCTGGTGCGCAGGCTCGAAGCCGAAGGTCTGAACGTTTTCACCCACTCCGAAGTGCCTTGCGGCGACGGCGGCCTTAGCCTGGGCCAAGCCTTGGTCGCCGCGCACCGCTCGACCGCCACCGGAAGCTCAAATGAGACTGCGTGCAGAAGCGTGCAGAAGTAATATTGACCTGCCGCCTCGAATGCTATACCATGCCATCAGTGAAAGTTTGATTGGAGACCTGAAATTGAAGTTTCAGATTGAATTGGACCGCGAAGAGGACGGGCGCTGGATGGCGGAAATCGCCGTGCTCCCTGGAGTCATGGCGTACGGAAAGACCAAGCCGGAAGCGGTAGCCAAGGTTAAGGCGCTTGCCCTGCGCGTGCTTGCCGATTAAGTCGAGAAAGAGAAGAAGAGCAAACCCCTCGACGTATCCATCGCGTGCTGCCAGTGAGTCACTGGCCCAGCGCAAAAGCCGGTAGCGCAGAGTCTCGTTTTTTAGAGACTCTGCGGCTTTTTATCGAGCTCCGTTCTGACTCCTGACATCTGCCTTTGCAATCCCAGGCGGCGCAAACGCGACGTGAAGCTGAATTATGCGCCCGATTCCACACGCACAAGCCTACCCGCTCGTCTCGCCAGCGCCTCCGTGTCCTCCGTGGCCAGAAGAACCTTAACACAGAGGTCACTGAGATCCTCCGTGCTCTCTGTGTTGAGGTTTTGGAGGCTCGGAGAACACGGAGAATCCCGTTTTGGTTGCGGCCAGCAGCCGCGCTGTCTACTATTCTGCGCGGCCCAAGGCGTTTGGAAGCTCAAATGAGACTGCGTACAGAAGTAATTCATTGTACGAATGGTTGCCAGGTCTGGCGACTCAGTGTAGGCTTTCGGTGTACCTAAGGATGCGGGACACACTTCGAAAACTGCGCCGGGCGCTTTGGGCGGATCAGAAATGATTGCGGGCATGCAAGGACGCGTTCGCTGGATCCTGATCGTTTGGATTTTCATTATAAGTTCCGTCGCATATCTCGATCGCGTCAATATTTCCATTGCAAGCCATTACATTGTGAAGGAATACCATCTCAGCAATATTCAGCTCGGTTACATTTTCAGCGCCTTCGTGCTGGGCTACGCGCTGTTTCAAGCTCCCGGCGGGCGTATCAGCGACCGATATGGGCCGCGATGGGTTATCACGGTCGCTACAGTTTGGTGGGCGGTGTTCACGAGCCTAGCGACTGCAATCCCACGGAGTATTACAGGCGTAGTCGCGGTTTTTGTTGGTGTGAGATTTCTGCTTGGCGCCGGTGAGGCTGTGATGTACCCGGCTTCGAACCGCTTGGTTGCCAAATGGATTCCGACCAACGAGCGCGGAAGAGCCAATGGACTCATATTTGCCGGGGTCGGTGCAGGAGCAGGGATAACCCCGCCGCTTATTACCTTGATTATGCTGCACGGCGGCTGGCGGCTTTCTTTTTGGGTGAGCGCGCTTTTGGGGTTAGTCGTCGGATCGGTGTGGTTCTGTCTGGCGCGAGACAATCCCGAGGAACACCCCTGGATGAGCGCCCGAGAAATGGAAGTGATTCGCTCCGGTTTGCCCAACTCCAGCGATAGGGCGAAGGGAATAGTTCCGTGGGGAAGAATTCTGGCGAGCAAAGACTTCCTGTTAGTTACCTACAGTTACTTCTGTTATGGCTACGTCGCCTACATTTTCTTCGCGTGGTTCTTTATCTACCTCTCGACCGTGAGGGGGCTGAACTTGCGTGAGAGCTCATTCTTCGCAATGCTTCCGTTCATCGCCATGGCGATTTGTTCGCCGGCGGGAGGAGTCCTGAGCGATTGGATCACGCGCCGCTACGGCAAGCGTTGGGGAAGATGCGGCGTTGCGGTAGTTGGAATAGGTCTGGCCGCAGCGTTTGTTGCCTCTGGATCTGCCGTCAGCAGTCCAAGGCTGGCAAGTATTGTTCTGGCAGGCGGAGCCGGAGCGCTTTATTTATCACAGAGCACGTTCTGGTCTGTCACCGCCGACATCGCGGGCGAGTCTGCCGGTTCTGTATCCGGGGTCATGAACATGGGAGCACAGATCGGCAGCACGGTTACTGCCACGCTCACACCCTTGATCGCTTCACGCTTTGGCTGGGGAGCCTCGTTCGGAGTGGCAGCGTTTTTGTGTGGGACAGGTGCGTTGGCCTGGTTGCTGGTTGATCCAAACCGCCAGCTCACGCAAGAAGAGTAAGCAAAGCGAGAGGAAAAGCGGGTGCCAGGTGCCAGGTGCCAGGCGTCAGGTGTCGGAAGGGGAGTGACGAGTGGCAAGAACGGGCGAGACCTCAACAGGTTGGGGCAGGCTGCCCGTGCTATCCAGCGCAGCCTCTCACCAGCAGTGCTGCGCCCTCCTGCGTTCTGCCTGCTCGTTTTTCCCTACCATCCTGTCGCAGGCGGGAACGCCGCGGGCTCTGACAGCGCAACGCCGCCGCCTGCCCTGGGCGCGCGAGGCGGGATGGGTCCCAGCGGCACTTGCCGGTCCCGCCACGCGAGACCGGCTCCACCCCCGTCAAAGGCCCCCGGCCCAGGGTTCACTCCTCCAGTTTTTGGGCCAAGTAATTTGCCAAGCCGAGTTCCTTGATGAGGCCGAGTTGGGTTTCGAGGTAGTCGGCGTGGCGTTCTTCGTCATGCAGATTCGCCAGCAGCAGATCAGCGGTACCCCGGTCGCCGGCGCTGGTGCAGGTGGCGATTCCTTGGTTGTAGCTGACGATGGCCGTCTGCTCACCCTTCAGATCAATCGTGAATTGGTCCTGCACGTCCTTGCCCGCTTCGATTTTCGCCAGCGACTGTACGTTGGGCGCACCTTCCAGGAAGAGAATGCGCTCAATTAACTTCTCGGCATGCTTCATCTCTTCGATGGCGCGCTTTCGCGTGAAACCACCCAGCGATTTGTAGCCCCAGTTATCACACATCTCGGCGTGGAGGATGTATTGAACCACGGCGCCCAATTCTTCAGTGAGCGCCCCGGCAAGAACTTCGAGTACCTTGGGTTTACCCTTCATATTTTGTTGGCTCCTTGGGATACGTGATGGCCTGTGCAGAGCAACAGACTACAAGTCCCTCATGCATTGCCAGATCTGTCATACACCACCTCCTTGGGCGAGTCTTGGCGTTTTCCCAAGAGACAGCGTATGGCACGACAGTATACACTTTAGCAAAGAGCTTCACGTCCTTTTGCGAGGGCCTTGATTCCACCACCTTTCAATGCTCATGTCAAGAGTCCGTGAAAGCGCAGGGATGGTGAGTGAGCTGGATGACTTGACTTCGGCGTGGGTCAGTTCTAGAGTTAGGCGTGACTGATTCAAAGCATGCGTCCTGGGAGTGCTTGGAAAGCCCTAAGCTCCCTCGATACTGCGAGGCTGACTCATGTTGACCTTTGCCGGGCTCTCAGCGTTTGCAGTATTCTTAGGTATTGCGTCCATCGGGTTCTTGTTCCTGGTGGTGAGTTTCGTGTCCGGGGAATTGTTCGAGCATGGCGACTTGGCGGGCCACGATGCGGATTTTCACGGCGACGTGCACGGGGGGCCGGGCGTCAGCATCTTCAGCACTCGCATCCTCAGTGTTTTCATAACCGCGTTTGGTGGCTTCGGGGCTATTGGTATCCACCTTGGTCATAGCACGGAGGTGAGCACCGTTATAGGGGTGGCCGGCGGCTTGGTCTTTGGCACCATCATTTACCTCTTCGCGAGTTTCCTTTTCAGCCAGCAGGCTTCCAGCGAAATCCGGGTGAGCGATTTGGCAGGGAGCATCGCCCAGGTCAGCGTGGGCATCCCGAGAGCTGGAGTGGGACAAGTCCGGTGCACGATGGGGGAGAGCGTGGTGGAGAAGATTGCCCGGTCGCAAGACGGCGAACAGATTCCCATCAATACTCTGGTGAAGATCGAAGCTGTCGTGGGCGAGACAGTTGTGGTGCGACGGGCAGAGTAGCGGAAAATGGAAAGTCGAAAACCGAAACTGGAAGATCGAAACTCGAAATTCGAAACTCGAAAATGGAAAGTGGTTAGTCTCGCGGGTTGCTGCGGTCTTGTAGCTACCCACTTCTAGTTTCCAGTTTCGAGTTTCGACTTTCGACTTTCGATTTTCGAATTTCCAGTTTCCATTTTCCAGTTTCGAGTTTCGATTTTCCAATTTCCAGTGCCGAGGGAAATCATGAACGTGATTACCCAGTTCTTCGTTCCCATCATTGTGGTCTTTGTCGTTTTGGCTCTCCTTGTGTCCATGGCTCTTTTCAGCCGGAACTATCTGAAAGTGCCACCCAACGCCGTGGCCGTCTTCAGCGGACGGAAGCGGAGGACGCCGGACGGCAAAATCGTGGGCTACCGCATGATCAAGGGCGGTGCAGCCTTCCGCTTCCCACTCCTGGAACAGGTGGACTACCTTTCCTTGAACGTCTTCACGATTCCGCTGGAAATCAAGCGCGCCTACACCTTGAAAGGCGTGGCCATTTCGGTGAAGGCGGTCGCCAACGTCAAGATCAAGAGCGATGACATGTCCCTCAGCGCCGCCGCCGAGCGCTTCCTTGGCATGTCGCACGAAGAGATACAGCGGGTCATCTTTCAGACGCTGGAAGGCCACCTGCGATCGATTCTCGGCACCCTGACCGTGGAAGAGGTCAACAGCGACCGCCAGAGCTTCGCCCAGAAGCTGACCTCGGAAGCCACCGTGGACCTGGAGAGAATGGGCATTGGCGTGGACGTACTCACCATCCAGGACATATCCGACGAAGAAGGCTACCTGGACGCCCTCGGCAAGAAGCGAACGGCGGAGGTGAAACGCGACGGAACCATTGGTGAGGCCGAGGCCACGCGGGATGCTAAGATCAAGTCCGCCCTGGCCATGCAGGAAGGCGAGAAGGCGAAGTTCGACGCTGACGCCAACATTGCTGCGGCGCAGCGTGACTTTCAGGTAAAGCAGGCCCAGTTCCTGGCCGAAGTGGAAACGCAAAAGGCCACGGCCGCGCAAGCCGGTCCGCTGTCACAGGCCAAGGCCAAGCAGGCAGTGGTCATGGAAGAGGTGCGTGTGGAGAGGATGCGCACCCAGGAGCAGATTGCCGTCCAGGAACAGGAGGTACAACGCAAGCAGAAAGAGCTGGAGGCCACGGTTATCAAGCCCGCCGAGGCGGAGCGGCAGGCGGCCATTTTGCATGCGGAAGCCAAGAAGCAGGCTGCCATTCTGGAAGCAGAGGGCAACAAGGCCGCCCAGATCGCCATGGCCGAGGCCGCGCAGGAGAAATTCCGGCAGGAAGGTCTGGGGCAAGCCGCGGCCGTCGAGGCGCAGGGCCGCGCCGAGGCCTCCAAGGTGGAAGCAGTGGGTCTGGCCCAGGCGCGTGCCATCGAGGCGCAGGGCGTTGCCGAGGCACAGGCCATCCTGAAGAAGGCGGGAGCGTGGAAGGAATTCAACGAGGCCGCCAAGCTCCAGACCATACTCGAAAAGTTGCCTGCTGTGCTGCAAGCCTCAGCGAGTATTTTCGGGGCGGTTGCTGCTCCACTAGGTAACATTGATCGAGTGGTGGTCATCGAACAAGGTAACAGTGCGACGGGTGACGGGACGGGAGGCATCGGTCGCATCGCCCAAACCGGACCGGCGCTGGTGTTCAGCTTGCTCCAACAGTTGCAAGCGTTGGGCCTTGACCTGCCTGCCGTACTCTCGCAACTGGGCGTCGACGGCGGCCGGCTCACCGCAGGCAAGGAAGCGAAGCGCGCCGAAGCCAAAGCCCCCACGCAACCATTGCCGGTGGAGGCCGGCCAGGGTAAAAGCTAAAGGTTAAAGGGTAAGGGGTGAAGGTTGTAGGGTCGCGTCAAAGTCCGCGGAGTTCCCCGAAGGGGAACAAAATCATTAGCCGTAGGTGAAACCTACGGACAAGGAGACAAGGGGCGAAAGGTCATTCGACCCCGTAGGGGTCGAACATCCACGGGCGACGCGTCCCGTGAGTTTCACTCACGGCTAATGACCCTCGGCCCCTTCGGGGCCGGCGCGCCGACGCCACTTTGACGCGACCCCTGTAAAGGGTGCAGGTCGCCTTTAGCCTTTACCCTTTGACCTTTACACTTTGCCCCAACCTGAGACTGACCATGCTTTCCTATCAAGTCGACTCCAAGCTTCAGAGCGAGGCGCCCGGCGCCCTCGTTGTGCATTGCGGCGATCACCGATTCCAGGCGGCTTTCCAGGAGTTCTTGAACCGGCATCTAGGGCTCGCTGGGAACTACGATCTGTTGGTCATACCCGGCGGACCCCAAAGTTTGACGCTAGTGGAGTACCTGCCGAAATTCTCCTGGGCAAGTTGGAGGTGGTTACGCTTCTTCGTGGAGAACCATGAGATCAGCCGGCTAATCCTGATCCAGCACCAGGACTGCGCCTGGTACAAGACCCTCCCCCTGCATCTCCACTCTTCCTCCGAGCCGCGCCAGCGCCAGGAGGAGGACCTGCGAAAGTTGGGACAGGCGCTGAGAAAGGATTTCCCCCAGCTCAGGGTTGAATTGTATTTTGCAGCCTGGAACGGCGACGAACGGGGAAATGTGGAGTTTCTGGCACTGGAGAAGTGACCATACTCGGTGAGCTCCTGAATTCCCCGGCCCTCCTGAACTATTCTGGTTTCAACAAGCCGCGATAATGGCGCGAGTCTCCTGACAACACGTTATCTTCTGCAGAAAATGAACCGTGCAGTCACGGACCAGAGTAAGGGGCCCGCCTGCTGCGCTCGCGAGCTCGTGCAACGGTTCGATAGCAATATCCTTGTTGGGCGCCTGGACCAAGGGGTGGGCTCGAATTGCGATTAGCAAGCGCTTCGAGTACGATTGTGGCGGAGGGTGTCATGAAGGCGTGTTTGCTCCATTCGCCCGCGCGGGTTGAGACCAATCCACTCGACTTTACCGACGCGCCGAACCCGCTGCCCGAAAGAGATCAGGTACTAGTGCGGGTTGCCGCCTGCGGGGTCTGCCGGACTGACCTGCATGTGGTCGAGGGCGAGTTGCCAGCGCGCAAGTCACCCGTGATCCCAGGGCATCAGGTGGTGGGGCGCATCGAGAAGTTGGGCCCCGAGGTCAGCCGCTTCCGCGTCGGCGACCGGGTTGGCATCCCCTGGCTTCACCGGACCTGCGGGGTCTGCGAGTATTGCCGTGCGGGAAAGGAGAACCTTTGCGACGCACCTACGTTCACTGGATACGTGGTGGACGGTGGCTATGCGGAGTACACACTCGCGCCGGAGGAATTCGTCTATGCCATTCCCGAGGGCCTAGGGGATGAGCAGGCAGCTCCGCTACTATGCGCCGGGATTATCGGCTTCCGCTCTCTGCGCCTCTCGGGCGTTGAGCCGGGCGGCAAGCTTGGACTCTACGGCTTTGGGGCGGCGGCCCACTTGGCCATCCAGGTAGCACGGCACTGGAATGTCGCGGTCTACGCCATGACCCGCGACGCGCGTCACCAGAAGCTGGCGCTCGAGATGGGCGCGGCGTGGGCGGGCGGCACGGTGGAGGAGCCGCCTGCAAAACTTGATGCTGCCATTATCTTTGCGCCGGCGGGCGCGATTGTGCCCGCAGCCCTAAAGGCCCTGAAGAAAGGCGGGACCGTCGCGCTGGGCGGCATCCACATGAGCCCTATTCCACCACTCGATTACAATTTGCTCTACTACGAGCGTGTCCTGCGCAGCGTCGCCAATAACACTCGGCAGGACGGCGAGGATTTCCTGCGCCTCGCCGCCGAAATCCCCATCCATAGCGAGATCGAGGTATTCCCGCTGCGCGACGCCAATCGCGTGCTGAACTCGCTCAAGAATGACGCCATCCGCGGGGCCGCAGTGCTGCGGGTCAACTAACCCGCGTTTCTCGCCAGGTTTTCTGAGGATTCATTCGGAGCCATCATTGCTGCGACTGATCCTCATTTTCGGGTGTGCGGTGTCGAGATGAGACTCGTTGGGTAATCGCCCCGCTCAAGCCCGCTGAGGCGCAAGGGCGTACAGATCGAAACGGGCGCAACTCCGCCTGTGGATACCTTGCGTGGACTCGTGGAGAATGCCTTATGCAACAAGCAAGTACGGCTGCCGCCCCCTCCTCAGAACCGGCCAGAATCAAGATTGCAAGGCAGATTACCCTATGGTTCCTTCTGTTCCTGATTTGTTTTGGCCTGGGCTACCCAACGCTCAACCGCTACGACCCGCGAACGGTTGGCGGGACGTCCGACTCGGCCTGGTATTACGACCTCGTCACCCGCGGACCGCGTGCGACCGAACTAGGAATGCGGGTTCGCCTGTTGGTCCCGTACCTCGCAAAGCCGTTTTACCTGGTGGCGAAAGGACGCTTGGGAACATGGGAGCCGGTCTTCTTCGGTCTTTTGGTGGCCAATGCTTTGCTCACCGCCACAACAGCCTACTTTCTGGTCCTCGTGGGTTACCGGCAAGTGGGCGACTACGGGACCGCGCTGCTGGGCGCGGCTCTTTATCTGCTGAACTTCGACATTGCGAATGTTCGGCTTTCCGGTTTGGTTGATTCGGGCGAGGGATGCTTCCTGATGCTCGTGGCGTGGACTTTGCTTTCGGACCGGTGGTGGCTTCTTCCGCTTTGGGGGGTGCTGGGAACTCTGGCCAAGGAGTCCTTCGTTCCGCTTTCGATGGCGTTCGGAGTAACATGGTGGCTGGTCTCGGCGCGCCGGAACTCGAATCGGTTCTCCCGAGGGCTGTGGGTGGCAGCCATGGCGATAAGCGCCCTGGTTACGATGACCGCAGTGCAATCAGTGGCGATAGGGCACGCGGTCTGGCCTTGGGAATTTGCAGCCGCAATGAACTCGAGATCGAACTACGCTGCAAACTTCATGAGGTCGCTCCTGGACCGTAACCTCTGGTACATCTTCGGATGGCTGTTGCCTTTGGGTATCTGGCGCCTGCGATGCTTGCCACGCGCCTGGGTGCTGGCATCGGCGAGTGCAGCGTTCTTGGCTCTGTTGTTGAACGCGTATTATGGTGGCATGCCTGGAACGGCGGCGAGAGCGATATTTAGCATAGGGGGCCCGATCCTAAGCCTCTCCGTGGCGGTCCTCCTGTGCCGACCGGCAGACGCCTTCGACACCAAGATTTCGCGGGCATAGCGGCCCTGTCGTTCGGGTGCTAGTCCAGAAAAGCCGCTTGCTTGAGAAGCTGCCATTGTTGCCGCGAACAGTTCGGCGGTAGTACCATTCCGCACGGAGGATTCAACTCTTGGCTCGGAATCGAACCGTCAGTCTCCTCCTGATGCTAGCTTGCAGTCAGGGGCTTGTTGTTCAGGTTTCGGCTCAGGGTCCGGTCACGATCCGCGTGGACGCCTCCGCCAGGCAGGGACCGTGGAAGCCGATTTGGACCTATTTTGGTTACGATGAACCGAATTACACCTACACCCCGAACGGCCGGAAGCTCATCTCTGAGCTCTCAGCACTTAGCTCGACTACAGTGTGGATTCGCACCCACCACCTTTTGTGCACGGGCGATGGCACGCCTGCGTTGAAGTGGGGCTCCACGAATGCCTACACTGAAGACCCGTCCGGGAGACCGGTGTACGACTGGGCGATCATCGACAAGGTCTTCGACACCTACGAGCAGGCAAGAGCCAAGCCCTTTGTGGAGATCGGCTTTATGCCGGAGGCCCTCTCTTTGAAGCCCGAGCCTTATACCCGGCACTGGCCGGCGCCCGACGATGGAACTGGCTGGTCCTATCCGCCCAACGATTATCGCAAGTGGGCTGACTTGGTCTCGCAGTGGGTGTGGCACTCAATTGATCGCTACGGCAAAAGCGAGGTCGAGTCCTGGTACTGGGAAGTGTGGAACGAACCTGACATCTCCTATTGGCGAGGAACGCCTGACGAATACGACAAGCTCTACGATTATGCCGCGATGGCCGTAAAGCGCGTCCTTCCTGCCGCCCGTGTTGGCGGACCGGCGTCAACGGGCCCGGCGAATCCAAAGGCAGCGGCCTTTCTCCAACAGTTTCTTGAGCACTGTGACCACGGAACGAACTACGCCACGGGCAAGACCGGTGCGCCCCTCGATTTCATCACCTATCACGCCAAGGGCGCTCCAAACCTGATTGACGGTCATGCTCAGATGGGCCTTGGGCACAATCTACAGGATGTGGCGAAAGGATTTAAGATCGTCACGTCTTTCCCCCAGTTCCGGAGCCTCCCAATTATCCTTAGCGAATCCGATCCCGAAGGCTGTGCGGCCTGCTCGGCGCGGCTTTACCCTCAGAATGCGTATCGCAACGGGGCGCTCTACGCCTGCTACGCCGCGGCCGCCCTGAGCAGCGTCTTGACTCTGGCGGAGCGGCAAGGAATCAACATCGAAGGCATGCTGACCTGGGCGTTCGAGTTCGAGGGGCAGCCTTACTTTGATGGTTTCCGGACGCTGGCCACCAACGGCGTCGACAAGCCGGTGCTGAACCTGTTCCGGATGGCAGGCTTGATGCGGGGCGACCGCCTGAAAGTGGTGAGCAGCGGCGCCGTCGGACTCGACGCGATCCTGGAGGCCGGCGTTCGCATCCAGCCCGATGTGGATGCGATCGCGACCCGCTCCGATCACGAGGTCTCTGTCCTGGTGTGGAACTATCACGACGATGACTTGCCGGGCCCTGACGCGCTGGTCAGCCTCGTGATCAGCGGAATGCCGGGCGTCCAGCGAGTTCTGGCGCGTCACTACCGGATTGACTCCCACCACAGCAATGCATACGCAGTCTGGAAAGAGATGGGCTCCCCCCAGAATCCCTCCCCTAAACAGTACGCTCGGCTTGAGGCGGCCGGAAACCTCGAGCTGCTGAACTCACCAAGCTGGGGGTGGACGGAAGCCGGCACCACAGCCATCAAGTTCTCTTTGCCCCGGCAGGCGGTGTCATTGGTTCAGTTAAGCTGGTAACAGGCTCACTGTGGCACTAGGCGCCAACTTCATCGCGCGGCGCAAAGAAAAGCAGATCCTTCTCGCGGAAGGCGGGATCAGGATGACATGTCCCGCCGCGGCGGGAGCGGAGCGTTGCGAAGAATCTGCTTTTGGTTGCGGTCTATGCCCGCGTTGCGCCACCTGCTTTACGCCAACCGCTCGGGCCCGATTGGGCTGGATGTCTTCACCGTCTCTCCCCGCTTTGAGACCAAGAACTTCGGGGAGCAGCCCTATCTCGACACCTCGGCGACTTTCGATGAAGCAAATCAGAAGGCTGACGTCTCACTTTATATTCGTTTTCCCAGCCTGACATGCGAGTATAGTTGTTCACCTTCCTGAGGGGGATGCCGTGAAAATACTTTTTCGTTCTGCTTTGATTCTCTTCCCTGCCGGTGAAAGCGCTTTCGCCCCAGCGCTCTCCCGGTACGTCCGCACTGAGAATCCTGAAGCGACGATCGAGGCGCCAACCAATCGCCGGATTCAACAAAAGCACCGTATGAAGTGGGAAAGGGTGCTTGATCCCCAAAGCAGGAGAATCTCCTGAATTAAACGAGGAGGCAAACATGCGCTGCAAACTTTCTCTGGTATTTCTGCTGTTCGTAGGGGCAGTACTTGCCGCGACAGCTCAAACCGCCGCTCCCCCGCAAAAGAAAGTGAGCATGACGGTCAATGCGAGCAAGACCGGCGAGCCCATCCATCGGTATGTGTATGGTCAATTCACCGAGCTCCTGTTCAACCTGTTTGAAAAGGGGCTATGGTCTGAAATGCTCAGCGACCGGAAGTTTTTCTATCGGGTGGATTCCAGCGAGAAGTTGAATCCCGAAAACACAAAGCAGAACTTCACCCGTTGGCGGCCGGTGGGGCCGGATGAGGCCGTGGTCATGGACAAGAAGAGCCCGTATGTCGGCGAGCACTCGCCTCTCGTGAAACTCGACGCGACAACGCCGCGCGGCATTCGTCAGGCGGGGCTGCCTCTCCGCAAAGGGCGGAGTTACACGGGTTCGGTGGTGCTCTCGGGCGACCCCGGAGTGAAGGTCGAGGTTAGCCTCGTCTGGGGATCAGGGGGAAGCGATCGCCAAACTCTTCCGATGGGCCCGCTTTCGGCCCGGTATGTGAAGTCCCCGTTGAGATTCACCGCCGGCGGGGACAGCGCGGACGGGCGCTTGGAAATCACGGGGACCGGCAAGGGGACATTTCATATAGGCGTCGTATCACTCATGCCTGCCGACAACATCAGGGGCTTTCGCGCTGACATGATCAAGCTCCTCAGGGATCTCAACTCCGGAATCTACCGATGGCCAGGCGGGAATTTTGCTTCCGGTTACGACTGGCGCGACGGGATTGGGGAACGGGACAAAAGACCACCGCGCTATGACTACGCTTGGCGAACTGTCGAGTACAACGACGTGGGCACGGACGAGTACATGACTCTGTGCCGCTTAATCGACATCGATCCCTACATTTGCGTAAACTCCGGTTTTGGCGACGCCCACTCTGCCGCCGAATGGGTGGAATACTGTAACGGTTCTGCGCAAACACCCATGGGGAGAGTCCGCGCGGCCAACGGACACCCGGAGCCCTACAAGGTCAAGTGGTGGGGCATCGGCAACGAAATGTATGGGCAATGGCAATTGGGCCACATGTACATCGATCACTACGTCCTCAAGCACAACATGTTTGCCATATCCATGCGCAAAGTCGACCCTGCGATCGAACTCGTCGCGTCAGGGGCCACCCCTTTTGAAACCAGCACCACGGCCAGGTATCATCGTCCTCCACTGCCGAGCAAGCTTCCCTACGAGTATGGTTCTCCGCAAGACTGGTCCGGCAACCTCCTGGCCCACTCCTCCGATCATTTCGAATACCTTTCCGAACATCTCTATCCCGTGCTGAACAGCGCATTCGATGTCGACGCCCAGAAGTTTGTGAAGACGAACGACCCCATCGAGGACCAAATCCGGCGGCTGCCGAACCGGGTTCGCGCCACGGTCGAGGCTTGGGAAGAGTATCAAAGGCGGATGCCCAACCTTGAAGGCAAGAACCTCAAGCTGGCCATCGACGAATGGACGGGTGGCGGATTCAAGGGCTTCATGCGGGCGCTTTGCGCAGCCGAGGGGCTCCAAGAAATGTTCCGGTACTCGCAATTCATCAAGATGGGGGCTTACACGGCGTTCATTTCCAACCTCAACTTTGACGGCAACGATGCGGTCTTGAGCAGCGTTGGCCTGGTCTTCAGACTTTACCGGCAGCGCTTTGGAACAATTCCCGTCGAAGTGAGCGGCAACTCTCCGCAGAAGCCGGTGCAGGGTACCATCGGAGTTGACAAGCCGAGAGTTTCCTCCGGAAGCGACACCTATCCGCTGGATGTTGCTGCGGCCCTGACGAACGACCACAAGAAGCTGACCGTTGCCATTGTCAATCCGACGGAAACTCTGCAGGAGATTGATTTCAACGTCGTGGGAGTACAGCTTCAGGGCGCGGGAAGGATGTGGCGGATCGCCGCTCCGAACCTGGACGCAGACAACGAGCCAGGAAAAAAGCCCGAGCTGGAGATTGTAGAAACACCCGTGAGGGAGTTGCCCAAGACGCTGGCGCTGCCGCCCCTCTCCATCAGTCTCTGCGAGTTTGAGGCGAGATAGCCACCGGCGCTGCCCGCTGATGACCGGCAGGGACCTGCGACGAGACGAGTCTTTTTTTCGTTCGGGGGTGTTTTAGTGCGATCCCCAGTGGCCGGACGGCAATCTTGCGCGTCGTGTTGAAAGCATGCAGGGACGCCTGCGGTGCAAATCCTCAAGGAGGTGAGCAATGTGGGGTAGTTGCAGGCTCATGAGGCTGACCTCTCCTGCGTGGATGGCCTCTGTCACGCTCGGGCTAATGTCCTTATCTTTGGGGGCAAGCTTCTCCTTCAAATTCATCCCCGTTTATCGGCTGGCAGCAGTACACGATCGATGGCCAAACTGCGATTCGGCCTAAAGGTTGCGCTCAGGCCTCCCGAAGCGTGCACACTCGACCACGGCCACTCCCGGCGCGTTTGACGAGGCCGGCCCTCACTGGGTTGAGATGAATGTATTCCACTTTCTCGTAGTATTCCTTAACGCTTCGCAGCGCGCGGTCGAAAGATCGCGGCTGCCAGAGCGCGAGCCGCAGGCGCAAACGCGGCGTCTGCGCTACCTTGCTGAAACCGTCAGGGGATTGGAATCCGATATGCGGGTCACGAGCCGGCCAAGGAGTCGGTAGCCGGAGTTGCAGGGCGCCGCTGAAGCACAAAGAAGAAGGCAGCGGCCAAAGAGGAGAAAGCGGTGACGGCTCCCAGAACAGTGAATGCGCCTTGCCAACCGGAAGCGAGCGAAATGCGAGCCACCGCGTCGCCCGACAAAACTCCACCGAAGTAGCCAATGCCATCAATGATGCCGGAGGAAGTGGCCGCCCCTTGCTTACCGCCAAAGTCTAGCGCCATGGCACCGGCGAGATAAGAGTAAGGACCGATCATGACGAACCCCACGAGTGCCACTAGCGCCACGGGCAGGTTGTGAGGTGCACTTGGCCGAAGCGAAGCAAGCCAGAAAAGCGCGAGCGTGGCAAGAACAAGTCCAGCGAACGTAATCGTCGCCCGTCCCCCGCGCCCCAATCGGTCGCTTAGATAGCCAAAGAGCAGCACTGAAAATCCTCCGAACAGCGGGAAGAGGGCACTGAACTGGGCGGATTTGCCTTGGCTGAAGCCAAGCACTTCATAGAAATAGGTTGGCGTCCAGGTATTGAATGTCTCCCGAACGAATGTGCAGCCCAGGGATAGAGTACAGACGATCCAGAAGGCAGGGCTGCGGAACAATGGTCGGAGCAGGGCAGCAACACCGACCGTCCGCTTCTTATCACCTCGGCTTGCAAAGAGGTTGTCGGGGTTCGGGGCGGGTTCTGGTTCCCCGATTTCGGTGCTTGATTCCTTGAGCAGCAGGAGATTTGCCAAGAAGAGGGCAAACAGGCTGAAAGCGGCAACCACGAATATGCTGCGCCAGCCCATGCCGTGAGCGATCAAGACGCCCATAAAATGCCGGCCGATGGCGTCGCCAAACAAGTAGCTGAGGCTTATAGCACCCATCGCCGTGCCGTAGGTGGCAAATGAAAACCAGCGCGAGGTAATCTTTACCATTCCAGCCCACGCTGACGACTGGACGAGCCGGTTGCCAACCCAGGCCGCCGCGAACACGGGCAGACCCCCGCCCGCGGCGGCAATCAACGTAAATAAAACCGACCCGCCCATCGCGGCGAGAAACTGGCGTTTGCCTCCCCAGAAATCCGCGAGCCCGCCAAGAAAAATCTTGCCGAGCGCATACGCCAGCACACCCAAAGAAGCAATCTGGCCGAGACGGATGCGCGCCTCTGCTGCCGGAACGCCGCGTGCCGCTAAATCGTCAATAATCAGCGGGAGGGTTACGGAGAAATTCGAGCGACAAGCGTAGAAACCGGCGTAGCCGGTCATCAGCAAGATGACGATCAGAATCTGGTGGCGCAGCAATCGCCGGTTTGTAATCTGTTGCCCCATGATCGTCGGCGGCCCTTGATCTCTTAACAGGACGCTGAAAAACCTTTGTGAAGTCGCCAAGGCGACTCATTCCGATCCCGCCCTGCGGGAGAGGAATCTCGCTCTGGAAACCCCGATCTGATCGGGGCGAGATTCCTCGTCGTCCCGATCAGATCGGGACTCCTCGGAATGACAGGCGAGGCGGGTTTTTCAGCGTCCTGTCAAGGACGGTGACCGCGCTGAAGTCGCGCCTCGATTTCGTCGAAGACCGGATCGAAGTCAGAAAGGCTATCGATCACATAATGAGTACCGGCATCCATCAAACGTTCGCGGCCAGTCTGAAGGCGCGTTTCCCGTTCTGCCGGCGAAAGCGCATCGAATTCCGCTTGTGTCAGGCCAACCATATTTCCAGTTCGAACAACTCCCACCGTCCACATGCCGGCGTTGAGGCCTTCTTCGGTGTCGGCCACGGTGTCGCCGACTTTCACGAAGGATTCGAGTGGAAAAACCTTCAGCCGTACGGCGATCTCGTAGCACATCCAGGGCAGAGGGCGGCCTCCGCCGACGTCGTCGGGGACGAGAGAACAATCCGGTTCATAACCTTGCGTGGCAGCTTTCTCGAGAAGGATCTCCAACATTGGCCGTGTGTAGCCTGTCGTACTCCCGATCTTCAGGCCGCGCCGGCGCATGCGTTCGACAGCATCCGCAACTCCGGGAATGAGGTCCGAGTCCTGGTCAAGGCGAGCTAACTGTATCGGCTGAAAGTCGCGGTATAACTCCTCGACATCGGATTCCGTTGCCTGCCGGCCGGAATGTTGTCGCCACGCTTCCGCGACACGCGGACTACGAAGCAGTGAGCGGATGTGGTCCTTTTTCAGCAGGCCCATATCGCGGCGGACTTCGTCGTCGGAGACAGCTATGCCCCTTTGTCGAAACACCTGCTGCATGGCCCGGATAGGCGAAAAACTTCCGTAGTCGACAGTGGTGCCGGCCCAGTCAAGAATGGCAGCTTGCAGCTTGCCGCTGTATCTCTTATGCGTCTGACTGAAGTCGTTCATTTCGTACTCCCGCATGCGCGATCGCCTGTTCAGCCCAGCCGAATCACAAAGTCATTCCCGCTCCTACGACAGCGACTTTCATAGGGTGGGAATTGCCTCTCTCGGAGCGTTTCATTGAGGGGAAGCATTCAAAGCATCGATCGCCAGATGTTGATCCAGGCTCGCTGCACGCGCCGATTTCGCCGAATCGATCTGCATATCAGTGAGCGTCTGCCGAACTGCAGCGACGAGCGCCTCCAAATCTTCGGGGAAGAGGTGGCCGATGGTGCCGATGCGGAAACAGTCTGCGTCGCTGACCTTCCCGGGGTAAATCACAAAGCCCTTTTGACTAAGGTGCTGATAGAACCGGCTGAAATCGAAGTTCGGATGTTTCGGATAACGGAATGAGGTAATGATGGTGCTTTGGTGCTCTGGGGCAAGATAGGCGTCAAAGCCCAACTCCTTCATGCCTTCGACCAAGACCTTCTGGTTCGCAGCATATCGAGCGGCACGTCCGCCAATTCCTCCTTCCCGGTCCAACTCTTCGAGCGCCTGCCAGAAGCCCAGGAGGACATGCGTTGGAGGCGTGAAACGGAACTGTCCGTCGCCTTCCAACCCTTTCCACTGCGACACGAGATCCAAGCTCACACTGCGCGCCCGGTCTTCGGCTTCCAACAGCAGCTCCCGACGAGCCAGCACAAAAGCGAATCCCGGTACACCCTGGACACACTTGTTCGCCGAGGAAACGAGGAAGTCGATTCCCCAGCTTACCACCCCCATAGGCATTCCCGCAAAGCTGCTCATCGCGTCCACGATGAACGCGCAGCCCTGCTCCTTCACCACACCCCCAATTTCTCGCACTGGATTCATGATCCCCGTGGAGGTCTCGCAGTGGATGGTTCCCACGTGCGTGATAGCCCGATCGCGCGCGAGAGCCTGGCGAGCTTCGGCAGGATCGACCGGACGCCACTCGGGGAAGAGAAGGGTTTCGGTTGCGATGCCCAGCGTGCGCGCGATCTTCGCCATGCGGTGTCCGTAGGCGCCGTTGACTAGAACCAGCAGCTTGCCGTCGCGCGGCAGCACCGAGGAGATAACGGACTCGATCGCGAAGGTGCCGGAGCCCTGCATCAGAACGGCCTCGTAGGAGCCGTCGGCAACATTCCCTAACTCCAGCAAACGGTGGCGGATTTTTCGCACTACTTCGAGAAATTCCGTGTCCCGTGAGCCCAAGTCCCGCATCATGGCCTGCTTGACGGTTTTGCTGGTGGTGAGCGGACCGGGCGTCAAGAGGAGTTTAGGCTTTTCCATCCGCGATGAATCTCCGCAACCTTGGAAAGTGGCGCTGGCGGACGTAGGTCCGCCGGCGCCATACGCAATCCTACCACGCGCTAGAACTGGAAGCGAAGTGACATCTGGATGGTACGAGGTCCAGCCTGCGCCACCTCCTGGCTGCTGGATATGAGCCCGAATTTGCCGGTGATGTTCATATTCGGCAAGCCCCAATTGGCAAGGTTGAACAAATTGGAGAACTGCGCCTCGTACCTGAGACCGAAGCGCTCGTTCAAGTGGAACGTCTTGCCCGCCGACATCGAGAAGGTCGCCGTTCCCGGCCCTTCCAGGATCCCCACCCCGCAGTTGCCGAAGCGTCCGATCGGCTCGGCCGTACCGCTGGCATCCACGGGATGGGCTGGCACGTTATAAGCCGACACGTTGAAGAACGCCGAAGTGGTGGGGTTTGAAAGGTAACCGCTCGCTCCCGCTTCGGTGTAGAATAAGAGCCAGTTTCTTTCCGAGGTGGTTATGTCCGACGCCTTGGCAGCGAATGCTCTGCCGATCGGCCTCTTTCGATTCACGATTGCCCCCGTGCAGTCGCTCGAAGTGCCCGCTGTCAATAAAGGCAATATGCTTCGTGGCGGTTTCGGCCACGCCTTTAGGCGCTTGTGTTGCATCCCTCAATGCCGAGACGCCAAGACTTGCCCGTTAGCGGCTTCGTGCCCTTACAAGACTCTTTTTGAGCCCTCGCCACCGCCTGGCGCTGCTCGGCTGTCGAAGAACCAGGACACGCCCCGGCCATTTATTTTTCGAGCACGCTTGAACTCTCGCACCACTTACAGGCCGGGTGAAGCCTTCGATTTTTCTCTGACGCTGTTGGGAAAGGCTGTAGACTACTTGCCGTATTTCGTGCTGGCCTTCCGCGAGCTCGCTCGCGAAGGGATCGGCCTCAATCGCGCCCCGTGCGAGCTTGAACGGGCGGAAGCGCTCACGCCCGAAAACGCCGACTTCGAAGCCGCACCTGCAAGCCTGAGCAAGGACCAGGTGATTTACAGCCGGGAAGAGGACGTCTTCCGACAACCCGCGCCGTTCACGCTTGCAGACTGGGTTCGGCCACGCCTGCTTGAATGGACAAATGCCAATCGCCGTATTACAATTTCCTTTCTCACGCCCACCTATCTCAAGTTTAGGGAGCAAGCCGTGCTCAGGCCGGACTTTCACCACGTCTTTAAGCGCGTGCGCGACAGGCTCAACGCCCTGTGTACGTTTTTCGGCCCCGGGCCTATTGACGCGGACTTCAAGGGACTCGGCGAAGCTGCTGAAAAAGTTCAGACGGTAAAGTGTGATGTTCATTGGGTCGAGCGCTACCGCACATCTTCCCGCACCCACCAGCGCCATGAACTTTCGGGATTCGTCGGCTCGTGTACATACGAATACCCAACGGACGAATCTGGAATTTCAAATCTGGATTTGTTCAAATGGATTCTCGCCGGCGAACTTCTCCACGTCGGCCGCCACACGGCATGGGGGAATGGGAGCTTCAAAGCAAGTTGCGGAGGGACAGCTTGAGCCTCTCCTTGGAAGAGTACCGCGACCTCTGGCAGAACGGGTTGAGGCCCGGCGAAGTGACCCCTCTGGGCTACCCCGGCTGGCCTGAAGTTGGGATTGCCATTGTGGGAGACTTTGCGGGGATTCAGTCCTTTGTGTTGCGGCCCGTGCCAGGCGCAGGAGGTGCTGCAAAGAGGTTGCGAAGCCGGTCATTCCGGGTGAGCGCCTACACGGAATTGGTAGCGCGCTGGTGTCGTGGTCAACTCTCCGCCGCGCAGCCTCGAATTCTCTATTCGGCGGGCGGGCGCTTTCTGATTGGTGCGAGTCCTATTCCCGGTTGGCGAGACCTTCTCAGAAACATGCAGAAGCAGGTCGATGACTGGGCTTGGCAAAGCTTCCAAGGTGAATTGGTCTTCCATCTTGCGGGAGCGGAGTTCAGCTCCGCCAAGATTCCCAGAGCGGAACTTGAAGCCGCACTTGAAGCGCGTCGGAACCAGCCGCTCGCCAAAACGCTCTGGAGCAATGGGAAGTGGAATTCGTCGCTTTTCTTTCACCCCGCCCTCCCCGCCGAAGCAAAGTGTGAGGCTTGCGGAATGACCCAAGGGGTCACCCGCAATTCGGACGGAGAAGACATCTGTGATGCCTGTTCCGCCGACGAGCAAAGGGGATTTGACTTGGCCAGAGCCACATTTGCCCGCATTTCGAACCAGGATGCGGGCGACCTAACCGCGCTGGGCACGTCCCTGCATCTTCACCAGGACCGAAAGGGATACGGTGACGATACTTGGCTTTCGTTTGGAGATCGCGCTCCCGGAGCGGAGCCTTGGTACCTGCTCCGCCACCTGCCTCGTGATTCCAATGGAAATCCGCTGGATTTCGAGCAGATTGCGGAGCATGCTGCCGGCTCTCGTAAGTGGCTGGGTTACCTGCGAATCGACGTGGACCACGCTGGCCATAAGTTTCGCCACCTGGAAGGCGACCCGGCGCGCACCTGGGCCCTGAGCCACCTTCTGCATACTTTCTTCGCCAAAGAGGCGAACGATCTTCTGGACGGACCTCGATATCAGAATATCTACGCGGTCTACGGCGGGGGTGACGACTTGTTTGTGATCGGCCCCTGGACTGACGTGCTCGACTACGCCGAGACATTGCGGAGCATGCTGACAGACGTCGTCGGAGATGCTTTGACTTTCTCAGCGGGTGTGGCTCTGGCGAAACCCCGCGAACATATCTTGTCCCAGGCGGAGTTCGCCCACGAGCAATTAGACCACGCCAAGAACCAGCTTTCTTACGGCCGGCAGTGCGGCCGGGATCAGATCAGCGCGCTCGGGGCCATTGCCGATTGGAAAACCCTCTCGGGTCTCTTGAGCACGGCCAAACAGGTCACGAAATGGGTGAGTGACCATCAGATCCCATCGAGTTTCCTCCACCAAGCGTTACAATTCCATCATACTTGGAAGCGGTCTCGAGAAGAATGGGGTGACAAGCAGACCTTCAGGTCCGTTCGCTTTCGCCCCCTGCTTTACTACCAGATTCAAAGGAACCTTAGGCCTGGTCCTGCCAAGGATTGGGCCCAGACCCTTCTCGCTTCCCCATCCCAATGGCCCTGGGTGGATTTCATCGTTCGCTACGCCATGCTTGCCGCCGGGGGGGGCGAGAAGGACGGAGGACAGCCATGCCGGATATCAAAGATGCAATGAGGGACGCCGGGCTTCGAAACACTGGCGAAATCAAGTGCCGCGATTGCGGCAAGCCCTTTACGCCCAGAGAGCCACACCATAAGCTCTGCCCGGATTGCATTCGAAAGAACCGTCCGGCGTTCTCCGGGCGAACGACGACGTTTCCCCAAGGTTATCCCAATTATTTCGACGCCGACGGGGTGCTGAAGCCCGAGTATGTAACCGACCTTGCTGAAAACATCGCTACGGAGTTGGGGCAGGCGAGGCCGAGAATGACCATGCACCAATTGCGCGCCTTCTACGGCCATGTAAAGCGGCAGGAAAACGCCCTAAAGAACCATCGCCCGTTTAAAGAGGTCCTGGTGGAGATCAGCAAGCTGAAGCCTATCGCCAGCGAACGGGCGAGCAAGGAGAAGATTCCTGATTATTTTAGGGACTTTATCGACCGCAACGTCGATAAATCAAAGGACGAGGATGCGTTTCTGAAGGGATTTGTCGAGCACTTTCAGGCCGTGGTGGCCTACTGTGCGGGAACGATTCGTGAGAGGTGAAATATGAACAGGTGGCAAGAAGTTGTAAAACTGACATTCCGGGTCACGCTCGCGGAAGGCACGCGCATCGGCGGAAGCGGTGGAGGCTTGCAAATTGGGGAGATCGTCGAACCCAACCTTATGGCTATCCGCAATCCCGCCAACGGGGAGTTCTATATCCCTGGCTCTTCCCTGAAGGGGAAACTGCGCTCGGTCCTCGAAAGGGAACTCGGGAAGTGCGAGGGAGGCAGCCCGTGCACCTGTGGGGCGGTTGATTGTTTGGTCTGCACGGTGTTTGGCGCCCACCTCAAACCTAAACCGGATTGCGCCCCCACTCGCATTGTTGTAAGAGACGCCCCAATGTCGGCGGATGCGAAAGCCAGCTTCATCGAAGCGCAGAGGACCGGCAAGTCCATCACCGAAGAGAAAACGGAAAACATCATTAATAGAAAGTCTGGGGCGGCCGAACACCCCCGAACCGGTGAAAGGGTTCTAGCCGACACGACTTTTGACGGCGAAATCCTCCTGCACATTTACGAGGGCGATGATGCTAGAAAAATGACTGACTTCGTCCGGCATGGTCTCGGCATTATCCAGGAAGCCAGTTCCATTGGCGCGAGCGGTAGCCGCGGCTACGGGAAGGTGCGATTTGAGAAAGTCAAGGAAGAGACGCTGAAGGTCAGCGAACTCAAAGTATGAAGACTTATCGGTTCAAACTGAAACCTCTGGCGCCATGGAGCACGCCCTGGGACGCCGATACCCTTTTCGCGGCGCTCGCCTGGCAAGTGCTGCGATCAGGTGGAGAGGGTTCGCTCCGCGAATTCCTGGCCCAGTTCCAAGCAGGCAGGCCCCCCTTCGTACTTTCCAGTGCCTTCCCTGAGCGTTGGCTTCCTTGCCCACTTTCAGCAGAGATCCGAGACTTGCCGGACTCCAACGTCAAGCGCAAGCGGCCGGTCTTTGTCCGCGAGGAGCAGTTCCGCACGCTGATCACAGGTAACGGAGAGATTCTACCCTCCGACACGCCACCGCCGGAACCGATATTGTCGCGCTCCCGTTTGCAAGCCGCGATTGATCGCAAAACGGGGACTACGGGAGGAGAAGGCAGCGTCTTCGAAGTGGACGAGTGGTACCTCCAGGAATCCGTATCGAAGCATCTCGCCCTGTTCGTGAAGACTCAGGACGGTCCTGACTTTGTTCACAACCTCCTCGTTTCACTTTCACGCGAGGGTTTTGGCAAGAAGCGTTCAAGCGGCCGGGGTGCCTTTAAGCTGGTTGATGACCCCGAGCCCTGCGATTGGATGGACTCATTCGACCGAGCCAATGGTTTTGTCTCTCTGAGTCCCTTTGTACCAAAGGCCGGAGATCCTGATGACGGGCGCTGGGGCTTGGTCGTCAAGTACCCGAAGTTCTCACCCGATGCCCCTGTGGCCAACCCCTTCAAAGGTCGGCTGGTCATGCTGCGCCCTGGCTCTGTGTTCCGAGTTGCGTCACAGCCCGTCCATCCCTTCTACGGCCAGATGATTAAGAGCCTGAGGCCGGAATTCCCGGATTCGGTCCATTACGCTTTGGCGTTCCCGGTTCCCATCTGCTGGCCAGCGGAGTAGAAGCAGCACCGCGCCCAATCCCCGTTCCTCAGAACGCAGGCTGTCGCCGTCTGTGGAGACTGTCGCATGCAAAGAGGCACATTAGTTCCCCCCACGATTACACTTTTTCTTGAACCCAAGCTCTTTCGACCGTTCGTTGTTGGCACTACGAGCCTGGCCATTTTTGCTATGGCGCTCTACGACTTCCTCAAGGACCTGGTAAACGCTGGAGAGTTTCACTGGCGTATCCCCCTTCTCGGCGTCGTGTCGTTCCTGTTCTTGCTTATGGCGGCCCACCTTTTGAAGAAGCGATACATCGAGGTAACGCATATCACCCCGCCCAAAAGCCCCCCAGCACCAAAGAAGAAAGGTCTGGTCGTGTTGGGGAGTGACCAGGCAGTGGTTCAAAAGGCCATCGAGCACCACGGCAGCACCTTGAAGTATGCCTGGATTATTGCCAGCGAGCAGACGAAAGGCATGGCGACAGCGGTCAAAGGGAAACTGCAGAGCGCGGACAGAGCGATCGAGGTGCAGGTGATTTCCAACCCTGGCGATTGGCACGAAGTCTCGCTGGTCGTGCGAGATCTTTTGGAGCACAACCCCCGCGAATTGGGTCCCGGCGACATAATCGTGGACCTCACCGGACTTACCAAACCAGCGTCAATTGGGGCGTTCCTCGGTGCGCTGCAAGCAGGCGGACTGATTCAATACACGCCTGGAAAATACACCACAGGCCCTCAAGGCAAGATGGTTGAACCCCTCGAGCCCGTCCAAATCGTCATCAACTACAGCGTTGTCCAAGCATCCGCAGCCGAAGCTTCGGCGGGGCAGAGCAACCTTGGAGCATCGAAGGCGTCGTGATGTCCAGCGAAGCGGTCGTCATTGACATCAAACAACTATACGGCGAGGCGGCCAAACTGCCGGAACTCGCAGAGTACGTCAAGAAGGCGCAGGAGCTGGCGGGCGAGGGCAAAATTGTAGTCCTTACGGGCCATGGGCCGATTTGGCTTTATCTGAAAATCGCCCACGCGCTGCACGGCAACGCTCGGAAACTGATTTACCGCTCACCGGTGACCGGCGACGTGACGATTTTTGATCATGATCCGTTCTGAGCAAAGGAAGTTCCCCGATAAAGAGGGGACGGGAAAAACAGGGGTTAGGGGTCAGGTGTTAGGGACTACGGCGAAGATGCCTGACCGCGGAAAGCTGAGGGCTGACGGCTAGCATCTATCCCATTGCGAAATCTCTCAAACCTATGGGGGGTTTTGTGCAGGTTTGGCGTTTGCGAAGCTTTCTTGCTGGGTGGCTTGTATCCCACTGAAAACAGGCGTACAGTGGTGCGGTTGAAGAGGCATCCCCGACGAAGAGGGGACTGAAACCGGCTGACCTCCTCCGCACTGTGCATTAAGAACATGTTGAAGAGGCATCCCCGACGAAGAGGGGACTGAAACGGCGAAACGATGTCGCCAAAGTCTACCGACCCGGTGTTGAAGAGGCATCCCCGGCGAAGAGGGGACTGTAACTTCCTTCCAAGTTTGACCGCGTTTGGATTTTTCACGGTTGAAGAGGCATCCCCGACGAAGAGGGGACTGAAACGGATCAGCCTTGTGGGTTTTCAGCGTCTTGGTCTCCGTTGAAGAGGCATCCCCGATGAAGAGGGGACTGAAACTCGTACTTATTGCCCCGATAGCCGCCGTGCAGCGCGTTGGAGAGAGTTCCCCGATCAAGAGGGGACCAAAGGACGTAGAGACGAACCTTGCAAGCGTCGGTTCCAGCGTCAGAGGAAGTTCCCCCGATGAAGAGGGGACGCGGCTCGGATTGAGTCTTTTAGCGATTGAGTCATTGAATCATTTGAAGTACTCTTGCGACAGGTGGATGTTTGTGTTTGCTGATAACTGAAAACTGACGACTGACGGCTGCTTTTGGAAGTTCCCCGATGAAGAGGGGACCGAAACCTGACTGCGAACTGGTTGTACCCCTCGATCACCCCGTTGAAGGGAGTTCCCCGATGAAGAGGGGACCAAAGGACCCTGCGCGGTGTATTCGTGGAGTCAATTTTCACCTGTGAGAGGAAGTTCCCCGATGAAGAGGGGACCAAAGTCTTTGCAGATATTCATCGGCATATGCCTGGAGACGATCGTCAAAGGAAGTTCCCCGATGAAGAGGGGACGAAATCAAATGCTGAATTGTGAATGCTGAATTGTGAGTGAAGGTGGGAGGCAGTTTTCCAATCGGAAGGGGACCCGGCTGCGATTGACCCATTGATTCATTGAGTCACTGAATCATTTCAAGTACTCTTGCGACAGGTGGGTATTTGTGTTCGCTGATAGCTGAGAGCTGATGGCTGAGGGCTGCTTTTGAGAGTTCCCCGATGAAGAGGGGACTGAAACATGGTGTAATTGGTGTTGGGCTCCCAGCCGCCCACTAGTTGAAGAGAGTTCCCCGATGAAGAGGGGACTGAAACAAGCTACAGCCAGTCGCCCCATTGGAGTAGGTCCAGTTGAACAGAGTTCCCCGATGAAGAGGGGACTGGAGCAAGGCGCTGAACTTGCATTTGTACTCTTCGATCAGTTGCAGAAGCATCCCCGATGAAGAGGGGACGCGGCTCGGATTGAGCCATTTAGTGATTGAGTCACTGAATCATTTCAAGTACTCTTGCGACAGGTGGGTATTTGTGTTCGCTGAGAGCTGATGGCTGAAGGCTGCTTTTGAGAGTTCCCCGATGAAGAGGGGACTGAAACTCCCAACAATTCGAGACAGCCACGTTCTCAATCGTGTTCAAGAGAGTTCCCCGATGAAGAGGGGACTGAAACGCGGAGAATTCGATCGCGCAGGTGGAATTTTCTAGGTTGAAGAGGCATCCCCGATGAAGAGGGGACCGAAACGTTGCGAGGAATCCATGCACGGTTGCGCTGCCGTTGTTGAAGAGGCATCCCCGATGAAGAGGGGACGCGACTCGGATTGAGCCACTTAGTGATTGAGCCATTGAATCATTTGAAGTACTCTTGCGACGGGTGGGTGTTTGTGTTCGCTGACAACTGAAAGCTGAGCGCTGAAGGCTGCTTTTGAGAGTTCCCCGATGAAGAGGGGACCGAAGGAGCATTCGATTGTACTTGTCATCGCCAAATCGCCAAGTTAGAGGAAGTTCCCCGATGAAGAGGGGACCGAAGATTCGATCACATCCCTTTCGTGGAGTTTCTTTGCACTCGTTAGAGGAAGTTCCCCGATGAAGAGGGGACCGAAGTTGAGTCTTCAGAGTCTTGCCTTCCCAGTCGGCCAAGTTGAAGAACCATCCCCGATGAAGAGGGGACCGAAGTTGGGTGATCCACTCGTTGAACGGGAACCCGAGCGCCGTTAGAGGAAGTGCCCCGATGAATAGGGGACTGAGACACCTGAACGTTGTCCTTGACAAGCTCGTACGAGTAAAGTCGGAAATCCTTCCCCGATGAAGAGGGGACTGAGACTGGAGCAAAGAGGCCAAGATTGAACTCTGGAATTCTCTGTCGGAAATCCTTCCCCGATGAAGAGGGGACTGAAACTTGTACTTGTTACCCCGGTAGCCGCCATGCAGCGCTGTTGAAGAGGGTTCCCCGATGAAGAGGGGACGGTAAGAACAGGGGCTAGGGCTTAGGTGTTGGGGGCTAGAGAAAGACAACTAACCACTGGCCACTGACCACTGTTTTCCCGATGAAGAGGGGACGAAATCAAATGCTGAATTGTGAATGCTGAATTGTGAAGTAGCCGATTCCTTCTCGCCACCGCCCACTGCCAACTGCCTAGCCCTAACTGCCTGTCGCTTACTGCCTTCAGACTCCCGGCTCCTGAATCTTCAGTTTCAGCCCTTGACACGCGGCCGGAAATATGGTAGCCTACGGTAGTTGGCATATGCTGAAGGCACTGCCATTCCGGTTGGAAGGGTCCCTAAATCGGCGCCGCGACTGCGGAAGATTGCAGCGAAGGTCAAAAAAGATACTAAATAGAGGGAACGAACCTAATGATTTGTTGGAAACACAGCACTTAGCTGTTTTTGGAGCAAAAAACGAACTCAAAACGAACTCGATTTTGAGTGCAAAAAGCGCTTATCAAAGCGGAAAAGTAGGTTTCGGGGGCCAGGTGCCAGGTGTCAGGGCGGGAAGAGTTGGGGGAGAGAATAGGGAACAGGGAATGGGGAACAGGGAACAGGGAACAGGGAACAGGGTATAGGGAACAGGGAACAGGGAACAGGGAATAGGGAACAGGGAGCAGGGAACAGGGAATGAGGAATGGTGAATTGGTCGGGTCCTTTTTTGGTGCCGGTTACTGCAATGTCCGTATCAGGGGAACTGGAATTGACAAGGCCGTCGGCAGGCGCTTCGGCACAGGATAGGATGTCGCCTTGGACAGGGAAGAAGATACTTGGTAATTTTCAAAAATGAACGAACGAAGCACGAATGTCTATGAAAACAAAGGGTCGGTTTCCAACAGGCGGCGACAAAGCGGGAATGTTATAGAAAACAAAGGTAGTTACGCGTCGAAAGCGGGAATATTATTGAAAAGAAAGGTAGTTAGTAGGTGGCAGGTCGTAGGTGGGGGAAGAGCAGGAGCCAGGATTCGGGATCCAGGATTCAGGTGTCAGGTACCAGGTGTCAGGAATGAGAATGAAGAGCACCTGATTCCCGCCTTCTGCCTTCTGCTTACTGCCTACTGCCCACTGCGTACTGTACGCTGCCGAACTCATCAATGAGCCTTGTAGCTTGATGGTGGCGATGCAGCTTGCGTCAGATGCCGTATTCCCGACACATAACCCGTCACGGCTGGCCATCTACCGCTGCCATAAACGCCCGGAGCGGCACAAAGGTGTAACCTCGCTTCTTGAGCTCGGGGATGAGCCGCGATAGCAATTCAACCGTCTGCGGCAGCTCATGGAACACGAGGATGTGCTGGTCAACACCCAGGCGCTCGCGCTGTTCGATGCGGCGCAAAACGTAGTCATAGTCCGATGGCTTGGGGCACTTGGCCAAGTCATGGCCCACACAGAAGTAGTCTTCGGAGTCGACGTCGCGCAGCGCTGGCGGCACGGCTGTGGACTTTGTCATGAGGTGGTAACCGCGCGCTTCGATCTGCTTCTGAAGCTCCGGCCAAATGGTCCAGTCCGGCGGGCGCAGAAAAGCGGGCTTGTCGCCGGTAATGGTCTGGATGAATAGTGAGGCCCGCTCGATGTCGTTCAGCACCCATTCTTCACCATAGCGCTTCTTCATGAGCCGGAAGTCGCCGTGGCCGTAAGTGTGATTCTCGATCTCGTGACCACGGCGGTGCTCTTCCTCGGCCGCCTCGCGGCAAATTCCACCGTCGACTTTGCGGCACATCTCGTCCGCGTTCTTCGAGAGCCGCCAGCCCATCACAAAGAAGGTCGCCTTAACCTCCTGCTGATCCAGTAGGGCGAGTAGACTGTGTGACGTGACCCCTTTCCCCGATCGCGTTCCCATGAGCACGTAAGGCTTGGGACCATCATCGAAGGTCAGTGCGATCAGCTTGCCGCTACGAGTCGCATGAGCCCGCGCGCCGGCCTTTCCTGGAGCTGGCGGATCCTTGGCGGGGAAGGCCGGGGTGGCAAACGCGATCAGTAGCATGCAAAGAGTGGTTGTTTGTAACATGGCTACTCATTATGCCCCCAGTCCGCCGGCGTCCGCCAGCCATGCTGCTGCACTACAGCGATTCTTCATCCGGACGAGGCCAGGCGTCGCCGAACCAGCGAGTGGATCAGACCGCACGCCTCGAGCTTCAACCGCAGGCTGCGCGGGGCATTGTCTTTTAGCCGAAGAAGTAAGGTATATACTTGCAGGTTTGCTGTTGGTGAGGTGCGGAACCGCTTCCGGTGATGAGACCAGTTGGTGGTGTCCTAATATGGGATGTAGGGCCGGTCCCGCCTTGCGGGACCGGCCAGGCCGTCCCGCCATGGCGGGAGGTGGCCCTACAGGCGAATTAGGACACCACCGGCCAGTTGACATACCCGCGAGCTGCCCACAAGAAGCGGGGGGAGGTAGGCAATGAGTGCTGAGCTTTCGAGAAGACTGGTGATTCTATCCGGGCCATCCTGTGTAGGTAAGAGTCCACTCGACAGGGCGCTTGCCAAGTTCCATCCGGAGTTGCGCCATGGACTGCGGAAGCTTGTTCTTTACAACAGCCGTGCCCCCAGGCCAGGTGAGCTCGAGGGGGTCGACTACCATTTCCGCCTACGCAGTCAGATCGAGGCCTTGCGCGCGGAAAGTCGTTATGCCGTCTTGGACGTGCGAGGAGATCTGCAAGCACTGGATATCGAAGAGTTGCGGGCCTTGCTGAAAGAAAGCAATGCTCTCTTCGAGGGAAATCCTTTTGTAGGGCGAGCCCTTCAGACGCATCCCGGCCTGGCTGGCATAAATCGGCTTAGCATCTTCCTTTCCCCTCTTTCGAAGGAAGAGGTTATCTACCTGCAGGCGCCGGAGCGCAATGTTTCGCTTCCGGACCTGGTCACAGAGATCATGAGGCGCAAACTGCTCCGACGCACGCGTCGCCAGAAGCTGGAGCTCTCGGCAATAGATCTCGAGAATATTGAGAGGCGCGCTGCCAGCACGTATCGTGAACTAAGGGAAGCCTGGCATTTTGATTATGTGATCCCCAACCATGACGGAGAAGACAGCGACAACTGGGAAGCCTTTTATTATCCACTCGGAGACGCTCGGAAGGCGGTGAATGCGTTTGCGGGACTGCTGGAGGGTAGGATCCCACCGGAGGTAGAGAAATGGGAGGAAGAACTGATTCCTTGAAGGTCATATATGGTTATTGACCGTCGTCGTTGGTCTGTGCATGCTTCCAGGAGGGCAAGCCGTTATGAGCCAAACCAAACCTCTTTCCACGCCGATCCTGCAGCTTCCGGCGCCGGACCGCAAAGGACTCATGTCTCTTGAGGAGGCTCTTGCCGCGCGTCGCTCCGTTCGGGAGTTCAGGCGGGAACCCCTAACTGACCGCGAACTGTCTCAGCTTCTCTGGGCAGCTCAAGGCATCACGAGCCCCGATGGCCTACGAACCGCACCCTCGGCCGGGGCGCTCTATCCACTTGAGGTCTGGGTGGCGACCGCCTCCGGCTTCTATCACTACGAGCCGCGCCAGCACCGGCTGACTCGACGCCTCGAGCGAGACCTGCGGCCGGACATTCATCGTGCGGCCTTCATGCAGGAAGCACTCCTTCAGGCACCGGTCGTTCTCGTGATTGCCGCTGTCTACGAGCGCATGGCGCAAAAGTATGGTGAGCAACGAACGCCACGATACGTCCATATGGAAGTGGGCCACTCTGCACAGAACCTGCTTCTTGAGGCAGTGGCGCTAGGGCTGGGCGGTGTCCTGATTGGCGCCTTCAACGACAGGGAGGTTGAAAAGGTCTTTTCGCTGCCCGCCGATCAGAAGCCGCTTTACCTGATCCCGGTGGGGCATCCACGGTAGCGAGGTCGGCTCGACCTCTTCACTGTCAAATATTACGTGGGACAGGACGCTAGAATGCAGGCAGCTTTCATTCCTGAGCTTGCTGGCAATTGACGGGGTAGCATCACATTAACTGCTGTGTTTTGAGATACATTCCCGCTTTCAACCGATAAGTACCTTTATTTTCTACAACATTCCCGCTTCGCCCCCACTTTTTCCACAGCGATCCTTTGTTTTCATAGACATTCCCGCGTCGTTCCTTCACTTTTTAAAGTTGCTGGTTTTTTCCTTCCCTGTTGGCAGCGACATCTTGTCCAGAGCTCCCATGCCTGCCAAGAGCCCCTTCCATCCCGCCTCCCTCAAATGCAGTAGGCAGAAAGCAGGGGTAGCGCAGGTCCCGCTCGGAGCTTGCCCCGGCCTGCCGGGGGACCTGCGGCACTTCAAAGGGAGTAAGCAGTCGGGTGGCCAGAAGTAAGAAGGCAACTCACAATCCATTCACAATTCAGAATTCAGCATTGCCCGAGGCCGAGCGCCTGTCACCTGACACATGAAACCTGAATCCTGAATCCTGTTTCTTCCACAACCCCACCTACTATCCTAGCCTATCGTCCCCCATTTGTCAAGAGACATGGAGTCCGCTTCCGGCAGGCATTGAAGGCAGGTGTTTCCGCCGGAACGCGCAATTTCACCACCGTGGGTCTTCCCGAAGCCGCTCGCCGCAAAAGCCGAACCGCCGATGGTCGAGGCGATGGCAGAACTCGCGGCAGAGGGAGCTTAGGAAGGGAATTATGTATTTGAGTTCCGTTGACAAATGGCGTAGCCTTGCGGCATGGGGGAAAAGTGGCCCGACTTCCTCTTGGCTGCTGTGGCAGCTTTGGTGGAGTTTCTGGCCATGCGATATGGGGCTACTCCGCTCGCATGGCTGGCGTGTTTCCTTTTTTGGCTCGCAATCTGGGATTTTTCAAGACGATTCTTAAAATCAACATGGTCTAAAATTGGAATCCCACTCATAGTAGTTGCCATTTTAATAGCCGCAACTGTCATTTTGCTCCGCCTTGCGGATTCCGGGGCAAGGCGGTCACGATTCCGAGATCATTCCGGTCAGCATTCCGAAATGAAGCCGGGCACGATTCCGGGATGAACCCGGGCGCCGATTCCGATTTCAAGCCGGTCACTTTGAGCC
>Ga0208457_1000544_pt1 | contig 36642 bp, 25 predicted proteins | sample June2015DPH_10_1_FD_185513 | JGI IMG/M metagenome (GOLD analysis project Ga0208457, IMG submission 185513) | Peatland microbial communities from SPRUCE experiment site at the Marcell Experimental Forest, Minnesota, USA - June2015DPH_10_150... | ecosystem: Environmental > Terrestrial > Soil >... | reverse complement strand
GAACCTCGCAGATCCCTGCGGATCAGCCCAAAACGGCCAGCGATCAGCTCGCCAGAGAACCGGAAAGCAAAAAACCAGCGTTTTTCCGCAGCCTGTGAAGCCCCGCCCTTCCGGGAGCCCCAAAACGGTTCCAGCATGGTGAGAAATTCGGGTCAACTCACTGCTGGACCTCAGTGGGCGCAAGGTTTGTATCGACCTCCGGAGCGGGCGCCTTCGCTGCAGCGCTGGCTCCGGGCCTCGTCAAGAGGAACAGGGCACGCCCGCTGACTTCCTCGTCGAATTCGACACCGCCTTTCTCGAATGCCAACCTTATCCCTTCCACTGGGTGTTCGGGAGGAACTTTGCCGATTGCGCAGTTCACTTGCAGCGTCGCGTTTTTCGATAACCCCCGCACCGGCAAGAGGCGGATGCGGAAAACGGCCCGACCGCCTGCCGGCATGGAGCCAGGGAACATTCGCATACGCATGGGGCCCAACTGTGGAGGGCCGAATGCCCGGCCTTCGCGCATGAGCGCACCTGGCGCGATCCCGTAGGAAGCAAAGCTGACGAATTCACTCGCGATCCAAACGCCTTTCTCGAGCACTGTTCCGTCGGTGGATTTATGAGTGAACGTTCCGGCGGCGGTGAGCGACTTGCTTTGCGTGGTGAGCGTGCCTGCCCCGCTCATCTCGTAGCTGTCGCCATTGGCTGACTTGACCACCGCCGGGCAGGCGGAGGAGTCGCCGGTGTCGCAAAGGAAGCCTGTGCCAATTAGAAAGGTGTAACTAGAGGGGCTGCTTTGGGCTATGGCCGCACCAGCACCAAGCAATATGGCGAGGCTCGGCACCACGACCCGCGCGACGGCCAGCCTCGAAAGCGGCCTTTGGCTTGACATGATCTCCTCCCCTCGGAGTTCGGTCATGGAAATGGTTTCCCTCCTCGCTTGAGGAGGGGTGAAAAGGGATGGTGGCTACGGGAGCAAGCGGGCCGGTCAACCGCCCCCAGGCCCTCCTGATCAAGGAGGGGAATTACCGAAAGCGCTCTTGCCTCCGGTGACGCCATGCTCACGTGCTGGCGCGGCTTGGACAGGCGGCTATGTGCTCACCGCCGTTTCCCATCCGCCCGCCGACACCGTCGCAGCTTCCGTCCTGCGCCTTGCAGATCAGTGGATCGCGACAGCAGCCGCTTGCTCGGGACCATCGCCTATGCCATACCCGCCCACGGCTATACCCAAGTTATTCACACCATAAGCAACACTCCAGTCACCCGGAAACCCCAGGAGCTTTGCAGAACTGAGGTGATGGGTGTTCCAACGTGTAGCTTGTGGAACCCAATCAGGGTCGTAGCAAGTTCCTACAATATCTCCAAAGTCGTTGATGCCCCAAGCAATATCCCACATAGGGGTTGGATTTAGAGTAGGGAGAACCGTCAGTTCCCAAGTTTTCCCTTTTCTCGAATCCTTCTTCCAGAGAGCAGGAGCCGCTGCCGATCCCCACACGTCACCCACGATTTCACCTAGATTGTTGATGGCGAGAGGCTCGGTGTACGGAAAGTCAGCAGCCATGGGAAGCCGTTGCATTTCCCATTGTCTGCCATTTTTTATGGGGTTCCACACCACGCCAATTTCCCACCATTCGTCCTTGTCAGCGTTATATTCGTAGGCCTCCCCTGCGATCTGACCGGAGTCGTTAACCCCCCAGCCGTCCCACAATCTCAAAGTGACCCCCTCGAAAACCGCCCCTGGTTTTTCCAAGCCATCGGTGGGTAGCGCATGGATCTCCCATGCCAAGGTGGGCCTGCCGCCTGTCCAATTCACTCTTGGCGTCCAGACGACAGCCGTCCCTATTATAAATGGTGCCTCCTGTAGCTTTTGGAAGCTCTGGCCTACGATGAATGTACCCCGGTGATTAATCCCATAAGCGTAGCTCCTATAACCGCCCGGAAGCGTACCCAAGTGAAACCCTCCATGGTTCGGCATCCAGGCATATGCCTCGGAATTGCCATTATCACCTGTGATAGCGCCTGCTATCATACCCGTATTGCTAATAACCGGCAGCAGCTCGTCCACGACGCTGCTGCTGACGCCGCTTTCGAACCAATTGCCCGCGTTGGGGCCAAAGAGCGGTACACCGATCATCCGTTGATCTCCAGCGACATCACCCTTACCGACTGCAACTCCAAAGTCGTTGATACCATGCAACTCGGCCCAGGTTCCGCTTGGGTAATGACCGAGGTCGTAGACTTTGGTTTTTTGCGCCCAGGTCCCTTGTGCGCTGACGAGCAGCAGCAGGACCGCCGAAAACATAATGCTAAATAATTTACGCATAAACTCACCTCCAACATTCAAGAGAGTAATGACGGCTTTCCGTGGGTTGGGTGAGGCGCCACGCGGTAGCCTCCTGATCCGCCGCCAAAGTCCGGCCAGAGGACGCAACCTCACCCAACCTGTGTCGCCTTGTTTGCGCCCACAGTGTTCCAAACTCATCTCGACGTCAATGCTCTGCGGGTGACACGGAGGTGAAATGTTTGTACCTGGCTAACTCCCTGAGAATAGGCGGGTTGCCCTCCAATATACTTTTAGCCCGGATTTCTCACCACGGGTTTGGAGGGGCGGGGCTTCACAGCCTGCGGAAAAACGCTCCAATGCTGTCATCCTGAGCGAAGCGAAGGACCCCTGTATTTGAATTTTCAAGCAAATACAGAGGTCCTTCGTCGGCTTCGCCTCCTCAGGATGACAGTGTGAGGGTTTTTTCCGCAGCCTGTAAAGCCGCGCCCTTCCGGCAGCGCCCTAACAGCATCCACGCATGGTGAGAAATCCGGGTTAGTGGTTTGCCTATCAAGGGAACTCGTGTAGTGATACACTTACCGTCAACAAGGGGGAAGCGACCCCAATGAAAGACAGTAATGCCCGGCCGCGCCTGTTGCGCTTCAGTGTTTTCGAAGTTGACCTTCGCACCGGAGAACTGCGCAAGCAGGGACTGAAGGTCAAGCTACACGGTCAGCCCTTTCAAGTCCTCGCCATGCTGCTGGAGTGCCCGGGCGAGCTGGTGACCCGCGAAGAGATCCGAGACAAGCTCTGGCCGGGGGACACCTTCATTGATTTCGAACACAGCGTCAACACCTCGATCAAAAGGCTGCGCGAGGCCTTGGGGGACGATCCGGCTGCCCCGCGCTTCATCGAAACGTTGCCCAAGCACGGGTATCGCTTTATCGCGCCGGTGGAGGAGCACCACCCCCTAGCCCCCTCCTCGGAGAGGAGGGGAGCCAAAGGCGATTCCCCTCCTGGTTCAGGAGGGGGTCAGGGGGTGGTCGTGGCAGGGGCGATTCAGGAATCGCCCCTACGAAGACACTGGGCTGTCGCAGTGGCAGGCGGGTTGGTGGTAGCCGTGCTGGCCGTGCTTTTCGCCCTCAACATCGCCGGCCTGCGCGGGCGCGTTTTACGGGCCGTAGGGGCGGTTCGCGAACCGCCCCTACAAATCCAATCCATCGCCGTCCTGCCGTTCGAAAACCTCTCCCACGACCCCGAGCAGGATTACTTCGCCGATGGCATGACCGAGGAGTTGATCACCAACCTCGGCAAAATCAGCGCCCTGCGGGTCATCTCACGGACCTCCGTGATGCAGTACAAGGGGACCAAGAAGCCGCTGCCCCAGATTGCGCGCGAATTGAACGTGGACGCCATCGTGGAAGGCACCGTACAGCGCTCAGAAAACCGCGTGCGCATCACGGCCAACTTGCTGCACGCCCCGAGCGACCGGCACCTTTGGGCCGAAACCTACGAACGCGATCTGCCCGATGTGCTGGCGTTGCAGGGCGAGGTAGGGCAGGCCATCGCCCGGGAGGTGCAAGTCAGGCTGACTCCGGAGGAAAATGCCCGCCTCGTCCACGCCCGTCCCGTCAACCCCGTGGCCTACGAGCTTTACCTTCAGGGCCAGTATCACTATTACAAGTGGAGGCCAGACGAGTTCCAGAAAGCCATCGCGTACTTTCAGAAGGCGATCGAGGCCGACCCCAAGTGGGCTCCGGCTTACGCGGGGCTGGCCAACTCCTACGGGTGGCTTTGGATGGAAGGTTCTCTGCCACCCCAAGAGGTCCTGCCCAGATTCAACGCAGCGTTGAGCACAGCGCTGGAGATCGATGACACGCTTCCCGAAGTGCGGTACACACTGGCAGTGAGAGCATTCTTTCATCGTTGGAACTGGGGTGAGGCGGAGAGGGAATTCAAGCGGGCGCTGGCGCTCAATCCGAACCTGGCGGAGGCTCGCTACGAATACGCCTGGTACTTAACGTCGATGGGCCGCTTCGCTGAAGGTCTCACGGAGGCAAAGCGCGCCGTCGAGCGCGATCCGCTCTCCGTCACGGCAAACCTGGCCTTGGGTTCAATGTACTCTATGGCGCGGCAGTACAACCAAGCAATACCGCAGTTGCGGCACACTATCGAGCTGGAGCCAGATGACCCTCGAGGATACGGCTTCCTCGGGAGTGCATATGAGCAGATGGGAATGTATGAGGACGCTGTCACGGCCCGCCAGAAGGCCATGACTCTGTCGGGGGCCCAGCCCGAGGAAGTCGCCTCGCTTGGTCGCGCCTACAGCCAGTCGGGATACAAGGGTTACCTGAAGTGGGACCTTGGACGACTGACTGACCCCTACGCTACTGCCATAGTCCATACGCGGCTTGGACATAAGGATGATGCCTTCGTGTCCCTGGAGAAGGCCTACAAGCAACACCACTGGGCGATGATTCAGCTCAAAGTACTCCCAGCTTGGGACCCCCTGCGCTCCGACCCGCGCTTTCAGGACCTCGTGCGCCGCATGAACTTCCCGCCGTAGTGCTACATAGGCCTGAGTAGGTGATTTCGGCGCGAGTTGAAATGCCTCATCGTTTTGTCAACTTGGTTTGGCCCCTGCTGATCATCTGATTTGGCCGCACCGTAAAGGTCGAGCCGACTACTTCCGCGCCGCAGTTTCAGGAAGCGCCTCAGCCTGTTGCATCCTGTTCCGCGTTGAGACCTCGGCGCGCATCTGCTCAGCCTGCTGGGCGGTGAACTTGAAGGCGCCGCGGGGGGCGTGTTCATAATCCTCGCGTCGCCAGCGTGCCCGCATGATCCCCGTGGGAGAATGCCCCTGCGACCCTAGCAGCAGGTGGCCGATTTCGTGGGCGATGGCGGGGCCGAGCACTTCATAGGGCTGCACTCCGAACTCTGCCGCCTCTTCTTTGACCCGGCGGAAGGAGACGCTGGCGAGCTCTCCCACGGCAAGGCCCATGGTTCTTTTCGTGATGCCCGGGATGACTCCAAATTGCGGGAGGATTCTCACACCCAAGTTGGTTGGCCCCAGGAACTGATTGCACCCGGGCGCATCGCCAAGGTCCCTCCGCGCGGGGTCGCAGTTGGTCCAGGTGATCTGAACGCCTGCTTTGCCCAGGATTTCTGCGGCTGCGACTTCGGCTTGGGTCAGGATTTCGCTCGAAACCTGGGCGTAGTTGTGGACCCGCACGTTGATCCTCGGCGGGAGTCCGGCAGGATTCCCACTCCTATCCTCCGGCAGAGCCTGTGGGGCAAAAGTCAAAAGCGCTGCAAGTAGAACGAAGCCCTTGAAAGATTGGTTCATGGCCGTCACCTCTCTGCCCGCCGGCTTCGACTGCTGGCCAGGCGGGCCGCTTGGTGACGCCCATTTGGTAGTAGGTAGGCAGCTACCTCAATGCAAGCAAGGTCATACCTTTCTTAAAGCTATGGTCATAAGGGAACTCATTGTTCGCAAAGGAGTTGAGGCTGGCAGGATAGGTATAAGGGCCTGGGGATAAGGGTCTTGACTTCAGCTATCTTAGTGGTAAACTCCGCCCCAGCTTCAATCGCCAGGGGAAGGCGTCGTTACTGCTTCCGGTTCGGACCTCGCTCCGCACGGGCTTCCCTGTGACGAGAGAGGCGTCCGCGATGAATGACGCCCAACGATCGGCCGGCTGCGTCCGCTTTGGCGCCTTCGAATTCAACCCCCAGATCGGTGAACTGCTCAAACATGGCTTGAAGATCAAGCTGTCCGGGCAGCCGATTGAACTGCTGGCCATGTTGCTTGCGCGACCTGGGCAACTGGTTACACGCGAGGAACTGCAGAAGCATCTCTGGCCCCACGATACCGTTGTCGAGTTCGAGCACAGCATCAACGCCGCCATCAATCGTCTGCGCGAAGCCTTAAGTGATTCCGCTGATGAGCCGCGCTACGTGGAGACGCTTCCCCGCCGGGGATATCGGTTCATATATCCCGTCGAGGGCGGAGACGAGGCAATGCACCTCGGGAAGGCACCCGAGGCTGACGCCGTGCCACCATTGCAGGCTCCACCGGCTGATTTGGCGGGGAGCACAGTTTCGCACTATCGAATTCAGGAGGAGATCGGCAGCGGGGGAATGGGCATCGTGTACCGGGCTGAGGACGTCAATCTGGGCCGCCTGGTGGCGCTGAAGTTCCTTCCCAGGGAACTGGCGACCGAGCCCAAGGCGCTGGGCCGATTCCAGCGCGAGGCTCGCGCGGCCTCCGCCCTCAGTCATCCCAACATCTGTACGATCTACGAAGTGGGCGAGCACGAGGGCCGTCCCTTCATCGCCATGGAACTCCTGGAAGGGCAGACGCTTAAAGGTTACCTTTCAGGAAAGCCGCTCCCCGTCGATCAAATCGTAAGCATCTCGAGCCAAATTGCCGACGCCCTGGAAGCGGCACATGTGAAAGGGATCATCCATCGGGACATCAAGCCAGCGAATATCTTTGTCACCCCGCGAGGTCAAGCCAAAGTTCTCGATTTCGGCTTGGCGAAAGTAGCGCCGTCGTCCTCGGCGGCTCCGGGTGCCGGCCAGAGGCCGGCGCTACCAACCGCGGCGGAGGAGTCGCTGACCAGTCTGGGCGGGGTGGTGGGCACGGCCGCCTATATGTCGCCGGAGCAAGCGCGGGGCGAAGACCTCGACGCACGCACGGACCTGTTCAGCTTTGGCGCGGTGCTTTATGAGATGGCGACAGGGAGGCAGCCGTTCGCGGGCAACACCTCGGCGATCATCTTCAATGCGATTCTGAGCCAAGCGCCGGTCTCCCCCGTCAGTCTGAATCCCAGCCTGCCTCCCAAACTCGAAGAGATCATCAACAAGGCGCTGGAAAAAGACCGGGAGTTGCGTTACCAGTCGGCTCGAGACATGCGGGCCGACCTCCAACGCTTGAAACGCGATACGGATACGGGGCGTGTAGGGGCGGGCCTTGTGCCCGCCTTAGAAGGGCGCCCACGAGGGGCGCCCCTACGAAAACGCTGGGCGGCAATTGCCTTGGCCGGTGCGGTCGTCATCGGCGGAGTGATTCTCGCCTACTGGCTCACGCGCCCCCGTGTGGCCCGACCCGAACTGAAGGAACGCAGGCTCACCTTCAATCCCAGCGAAAACGCTGTGAACCAGGCTACGATTTCACCGGATGGGAAGTACCTGGCCTATAGCGACCAGAAGGGAATGCATCTGAAGCTGATACGAACTGGGGAGACAATCGCCATTGCTCAACCCGAAGGGCGGGCTCCCGCCCGCGCTACCTGGTGGCCGAATGAGTGGTTCCCTGACAGCACCAAGTTTATTGCCACCTGCATCGAAGCCGGACAGGGCGTAAGCGGCTGGGTTGTTTCAGTCATGGGCGGACCTCCTCATAAGCTTCGAGATGATGCCAGCCCTTGGGCCGTCTCGCCGGATGGAACCCTGATAGCGTTCGGAACCGGTGCTGGTTTTACCCGCTACCGCGAAATCTGGCTGATGGGCGCACAGGGAGAGACGCCGCGGAGATTTGTATCCGGTTCGGAAGACGACGCGTTCTTTTGGGCGGCATGGTCGCCAGATGGCCAGCGAATCGCCTATGAGAGATTTCACGGCACGCCGGATAGACTCGAATGCTCCATCGAGAGCCGCGATCTGAAAGGAAGCCAGCCGACTCTCATCCTGTCTGACCCGAGGTTGTGTGACGCAGACCTCCTCTTCTTGTGGTTTCCGGGTGGGCGCTTTGTTTACACCATGCTAGAGCCTGAGACGCTGGGACGTTACACCAATCTTTGGGAAATCGGAGTCGATGCGAAGACTGGTGAGCCCGTCAGCAAACCCCGACGAATCACAAACTGGGTGGAAACACATGTGGGGGCACTTAGTGCAACCTGGGACCAAAAGCAGTTGGCCGTTTCGAGAGTTAGCTCCCAGGCGCATGTCTACGTCGGGGAACTGGGAGCTGGCGGCCAGCGCCTGGAGGAGCCACGCCGCTTGACACTCGACGAAAGTAGTGATTTCCCCAGCACCTGGACGCCCGACAGCAAGGCCGTCTTGTCTCAATCCAATCGTAACGGCACTTGGGACATCTTTATACAGGCGTTAGACCAGGAGGCAGCCGAACAGGTCGCGACAGGTCCTGATTACAAGGACAACCCTGTCGTGACCCCGGATGGTTCCTGGATTCTATACTTGTCGACAGCAAGTCGCGGCCCCAACGCTTCCACCCCGGCATCTCACGTGTTAAGCGCCTCCGAGCTGGTACGCATCATGCGCGTGCCCACCTCGGGAGGCGCACCACAATTGGTTCTGGAAGGACGAGGGATCGACCACTTGGCCTGTGCCCGGTCTCCTGCGACTTTGTGCGTCTTGAGCGAGGAGAGTCCGGACCACAAACAACTCATCTTCTCGGCGTTCGACCCGTCACAGGGGGGGAGGCGGGAGCTAACCCGGGTTAATCTCAATCAGCCGGTCGCCGTATATGGCTGGGACGTATCAGCCGATGGTTCACATCTCGCATTCGCACAGAGGGAGGACCACGAGGGCCGAATCCAAATCCTGCCATTGGCCGGCGGGCAGGCTCGCGAGGTAAATGTCGGGGGGTGGGTTGGTCTTTCGCCGTTGTACTGGGAACCAGACGGCAAGGCCTTGTTGGTTACAGCCTCTGGAGCTGCTCCTCCAGGAGATCTGCTCCTCCATGTGGACTTGGAAGGTCGCGCTCAGGTTGTCTGGCAGCACAAGGGTGTCACTGGCTTTAATTACGAGGCCATTAGGGGCGTGCCGTCTCCAGACGGTCGTCACCTGGCGGTGTTAGGCTATACCAACGATAGCAACGTGTGGTTGCTGGAGAACTTCTGAGAGCAGTGACAAGTGACGGGTGACGAGCCGGTAGCGCGGGTGGCGCATACATTGTCTTTGATGTATGCGCCCCACGAACACGCGCAACATCTCCGTCACCGCGTCCTATCCATAGCCTGTCCTAGCTACTTAACGGCCGCCGAGATAAAAGGCGATGTCGGCGCCACCCGCGCAACGCTCCCCATCCCTGCGTTGACCCGGTGTGGCCAATCCGATAGAATTTGTCCTCAGAGGGTTAGTGTCCTGAGGGACTTTGAGGGGTCTGGTGCTTAATCTTCGTTTTAGAACCCGCTTGGCTCTGGTGTTGTTCCTGACTATGGTGTGCACCAGCGTGGTCCTGATGGTGACGTACATGAGCCACAACCGCCAGGTGAAGGCTTACGTCGCCGGGCAGACTTCCGACTTGCTCCAAATCATCCAGATAGCGCCCGAGCGCATCCCCCAGAATATTGACCCCAAGCAGGCCCTGCAGCTTTACCAAAAGGCCTTGAAAGACGCAGGCCTTTCTTCGATTACGGTGGCTTCGCCTTCCGGCGAAGTGGTGGCGAGCACGAACCCCGCCCAGGTGGGCAAGAAGATCCCCTTGAAGAAACGGCGTGCGCCCAGCAAGGACAACCCCATTCAAATTTCCGCGGAACTGCGTGATGTCGACATCGATCCCAGCGTCGAGCAGAAGCCCTATACGATTGAATTTCCTATCGTGCAGGGCGACAAGGTGCTCGGTTACGCACAGATTCGGGGCGAAATGGATGAGGTGGGTGAGATGCTTCGCAGGATATACGTGGTGCGCCTGGCGTGGATTCTTTGCACGATGCTGGCGGGGATCTTCGCCGTAGTCTATCTGGCGTTTCGATTCACCAAGCCCATCGACCTGCTGGTGGTGGGTGCACGGCAGGTGGCGCAGGGGAATCTCTACGTCTCGCTGCCCGTGGACCGGACGGACGAAATCGGCAAGCTTTGCGAGACCTTTAACCAGATGGTCGACCGCCTGCGGCAGAACCGGGAGCTGCAGGAGCGGCTGAACGAGGCGGAAAAACTCTCGCTGTTGGGGCGGTTTGCGGCCACCGTGGCGCATGAGGTGCGCAACTCACTCAACTTCATCAATCTCAGCATCGACCAGATTCGCGCCAAGCATGCCGATGGCGACGAGCACGCCCGGGTTGAGTTGCAGCGCAACCTGCAGAACATCAAGGAAGAAATTGGCCGGATGAATCACCTCGTGAGTGATTTCCTGTCGGCGGGGCGGCAGATGCCACCCGCCCTGGCGTCCTGCGATCTGCGCGCCACCCTGGAGGAGGCCGTGGCGCTGGCCGCGAAACAGGGCCGCCGGCAGAGCGTCAAAATCAGCGCGGACCTGCCCAAAGATTTGCCCATCTTCCGTCTCGACCCGGCGCAGATCAAGACCTGTTTCCTGAACATCCTGACCAATGCCATTCAGGCCATGCCGCGCGGGGGCCGGGTGGGGATCACGGCGCAGAACGTCCAGGACAGCAGGGGCGCCGCGTTTTTGCAATTGCGCTTTGCGGACACGGGAGCCGGCATTCCTCCCGAAGACCGCGACAGGGTTTTTGCGCCATTCTATTCGACGAAAGCCACCGGCTTCGGACTGGGCCTGGCCATCACCAAGAAGATCGTGGAGGACCACGGCGGGAGAATTTTCGTGACCGACGGTGAGACGCCGGGCACCGTGATGGTGGTGGAACTCCCCGAGCCTCGCCCCTCCGTCCCCGAGGCCGCGTCTCTGACCGCGACTCCAGCCGCTTGAGGACGCGTCTCCATGCCTGAAGGCGATATCCTGGTTGTTGACGACGAAGAACGGCAGCGCGAGATTTATCGCGACATCCTGCAAGGCGAGGGCTACGCAGCGGAAACCGCCCCCAGCGGCGAAGCGGCCATAAAAGTACTCGCCCAGAGCCGCTTCGACCTGGTCATCACCGACCTCAACCTGACCGGCATGACCGGCCTGCAGTTGCTCAGCGAAATCGTGGCCGAAGATCCCACCGTCGCGGTCATCCTCATCACCGGCTATCCTTCCATCCAGTCGGCCGTGGAGGCCACGCGCAAGGGCGTCTATCAGTATCTCGAAAAGCCCGTCGACCGCGACACGCTGCTGGAAGTCGTGGCGGAAGTCTTCCAGCGTCTGGCTACCCTGAAGCGCACCATCATCGGAGATTCGCCGGCCACCAAGGCCATGATGCGCATGATCCTGAAGGTGGCGCCCAGCGCGCACACGGTGTTGATCCTGGGCGAAAGCGGCACGGGCAAGGAACTGGTGGCGCGGGAAATTCACCACCACAGCCCGCGGCGCGAGCGGCCGTTCCTGGCCGTCAACTGCGCGGCGCTGACGGAAACCCTGCTCGAAAGCGAGCTCTTCGGCCACGAAAGAGGCGCCTTCACCGACGCGCACCAGATGAAGCGCGGCCTGTTCGAGCGCGCCCACCAGTCCACCCTATTCCTCGATGAGATCGGTGACACCAGCCTCGGCATGCAGGCCAAAATCCTGCGCGTGCTGCAGGAGCGCGAGTTCTTCCGCGTGGGCGGAACCGAAGCCCTCAAGACCGACGTGCGCATCATCGCCGCCACCAATCGCAACCTGGAGCAGCGCTTCCAGGAAGGGCAGTTCCGCGAGGACCTCTATTACCGCCTGAACGTAATTCCCATCGTCTGCCCGCCGCTGCGCGAACGCGGCGACGACATTGACATCCTCGCCCATCACTTCATGCGCAAGGCGGCGCTGGTGGCCGGCCGGCCTGTGGGGAGAATCTCCGCCGAAGCGCTCGAGGCTTTGCGCGCCTACGCGTGGCCCGGAAACATCCGCCAGCTCGAATGGGCCATGGAACGCGCCGTGGTGCTGGGAGAAACCGATTGCATTGAGCTCGACGACCTGCCGCCGGAAGTCCTCCAGCCCACACCGGAGCGGGCGGCGTCGGTGGAATCAGCGGCCGGCGCGGGCTTGCCGGCGGAGAGCGGGCTCCAGCCTGTCATCCCCGAAGGCTCCTGGGAAGAACACGAGAAAGCCAAGATCGTGGAAGCCTTGCAGCGCTCCAATTGGAATATCACCCGCGCCGCGCAATTGCTCGGCATGACCTTCCGCACTCTGCAATATCGCCTGGAAAAATTCGGGATCAAGAGGCCGTAGCGGGCTGCGGAAAAACGCTCCCTGCTGCCATTCTGAGCCCTTCGCTGTCATTCTGAGCGAAGCGAAGAATCTCGCCCTGCCCGCTCAGGGTTAACTTCGCGAAGAATCTCTGCATTTGTAGAATCAGGCAAATGCAAAGATCCTTCCTTCGTTTCACTCAGGACCGCCTGCGGCTCCTCAGGATGACAGTTTTGGCGGTTTTTCCGCAGCCTGTGAATCCCCGCCCTTCCGGCAGCACCCCAAAAGCGTCCCGGCGCGGTGAGAAATCCGGGCTAGCGTGGCCGGGCCTCGCTGCGTTTTCTGATGGCTCGTGGAAAAGTCTTCTTGCAACGGTGCAAGGGACGGGAATTGCATTATACTTTCTCGCCATGTGAAAAACCCTTGAGGGGGCAAATCCATGTCCTATCCAAAACCCAGCCGGCGTTCCTGGGCGGAACCCTGGAAGATCAAGATGGTGGAACCGATTCGCCTGACCACGCCCGACCAGCGCGTGAAGTTCATGGCCGAAGCGGGCCACAACACTTTCCTGCTGCGCTCCGAGGACGTGTACATCGACCTGCTCACGGACAGCGGCACCAACGCCATGAGCGACCGCCAGTGGGCGGGGCTTATGTTGGGCGACGAAGCCTATGCGGGCAGCAAGAACTTTTATAACTTGTGGGAGGCTGTAACAAAGTATTACGGATATAAGTATCTTGTCCCTACCCATCAGGGGCGCGCCGCGGAGCACATCCTCTCAAAAATCATGATTCACCCGGGCGACACCATCCCCGGCAACATGTACTTCACGACCACCCGCCTGCACCAGGAACTCGCCGGGGGCACTTTCGCCGATGTCATTATCGATGAGGCGCACGACCCCGCGAACCCGCACCCGTTCAAGGGCAACGTCGATCTTGCGAAGTTGCGGCGCGTGATTGACGCGGCCGGGCCGGGGAAGATTCCTTATGTGTCGATCGCGGGCACGGTGAACATGGCGGGCGGGCAGCCGCAGTCCATGGAAAACATCCGCGCGGTCCGCGAACTGTGCCAGCAGTTTGATATTCCCGTCGTCCTCGACGCAACGCGCGCCGTCGAAAACGCCTACTTCATCCAGCAGCGCGAGCCCGGGTATCAGTCCAAGAAAGTGGCCGAGATTTTGAAGGAATACTGCTCCTACACCGACACGTGCACCATGAGCGCCAAGAAAGATGCGCTGGTCAATATCGGCGGGTGGCTGGCGATGAACGACCAGGGCCTATACGAAGAAGCGCGCAACCTGGTGGTGGTTTACGAAGGCCTGCACACTTATGGAGGCCTTGCGGGGCGTGACATGGAAGCAATGGCGCGCGGCATTGTGGAGAGCGTCGAGGACGACCACATTCGCACTCGCGTCGGCCAGGTGGAATACCTCGGCAATCACCTGCTCGATTGGGGCATCCCGATCGTCAAGCCCATCGGCGGGCACGCGGTGTTTCTCGACGCCAAGGCGTTCTACCCGCACGTCCCGCAGTCGCAGTACCCGGCGCAGGCGCTCGCCTGCAATATTTACGTCGATTCTGGCGTGCGCACCATGGAACGCGGCGCCGTCTCCGCCGGACGCGATTCCAAAACCGGCGAAGAACACTTCCCGAAACTTGAACTGGTGCGCATCACCATTCCCCGCCGCGTCTATACGCAGGCGCACATGGACGTCGTGGCGGAATCGGTTCTGGAAGTCTACGAGCAACGCGAGGAAGCTCGCGGCCTGAAGATGACCTACGAGCCGAAATATCTGCGCTTCTTCCAGGCGCGGTTTGAACCGGCGTGAACGGGACAGGCCTCGACCCAGGAAGTGCGCCGCTGGCATGTTTCATTGCTTCCACATAGGACCAGCACCAGGAGATTCAACCATGACGAAACAGCAATCGATGGGGAAATGTGATTTCTGCGGAGAGAGGTTTGGCAAAGCGTCCATGACGCGGCATCTGAGCGGGTGTAGTCAACTGCAAGCTCTGGCGATCACGGAAGAACCAGAGCTTGCCCCCGCCTTTCACTTAATAGTGGAGGGAAGATGGGCCAAAGATTACTGGATGCATCTGGCGGCGCCGGGAAGTGCCCCACTCCACAAGCTTGACCGCTTTCTCCGCGCTATTTGGCTGGAATGCTGCGGTCACATGAGCGCCTTTGAAATTGACGGCATGCGTTACTCCTCCTCCGCCATGCAGGGAGAAAGGAGCATGAAACCGCCGTTGAGCACGGTGCTCGATGTCGGGACGAAATTCCTCTATGAGTATGACTTTGGTTCTACCACGACTCTGAGCTTGAAGGTGGTGGGATTCTGGAACCAAGGTACGCCGAAAGATGCTGTGGAATCACTGGCCAGAAACGAACCGCCTCAGATCATCTGCGACCAATGTAAAACTCAGCCTGCCACGCTGATCTGTACAGAGTGCGAAGAGGCCTGGCTTTGCGAAGCGTGCGCCGCTGCACATAAGTGTGATGAGGAGATGCGTTTGCCGGTCGTCAACTCTCCCCGCGTCGGAGTATGTGGGTATAGCGGATAATCCCTTCCGCCAGAGAGGCTCGGATTTCCCCGGCCGGCGGGCTACTTCCTGGAATTCCCGCCGGCTGGCGCAGAGCGCCACTCTGCGCGCCGCGAGGCGTGGCGTGAACGAGTATTCCGGCATGAGTGCGGCGCAACCCATGCGCCGCTCCTGGTTGACGATTGCCAGTTTGCCCTTGGATTCGAAAGCGCAAGTCTGAGGAAGAACCACGGACATCAAACCACGATGTCTGTGCCACCCGCGGGCAGTATCCACTTGCCATTCGCTTTCTGTTCGCCTAACCTAGCAGGTAGCTGTTGACTGCGTAATATATTCGTGTCGGTTAATGTTATATGACTGGGAACTACATCCGCGTTAGGGACCCAATTCATGGGTTCATCCACCTTACGAAGCAGGAGCTGAACCTAGTAGAATCGGCTCCGTTCAGGCGGCTCCGCAACATAAGGCAACTGGCCCTAACGTACTTAGTTTACCCTGGCGCGATGCACACACGGTTCGAACACTCGCTCGGTGTGATGGAGCTTGCGACGAGGGCGTTTGACGCGCGATGTATGCGATCCAGAGATTCCCGCTGGCGCGGGAATGACGTGACCGCGTGCCTTGCGCTCCTTCCCGCCAAAATGCCCGATCGCTTGCGACGCAGGCACACATTGTACCCCGGAATGATGAGTTTCTGCCGGATGTCATAATTTTGAATCTACCGGTAGGCACAAAGTGACGTGCCTCTCTTGACAATGCCTGGGGCAGAGAGCTACAATACTGGGGTATGATCGACTCACGTCGTCCTGCTTCTCCACTCCATCACTTGCAGCGTACCGGCTCTCCGCTCAATCACTTACGGGCGGCACGGGCGGACGGGATGCCGCGGGGCAGTTCGCGGAATCCGGGAGTCCGGAAGCAACGTGCGTGGCCAGCACGCTCGCGGGTGGCGCATACATCGTTTTGTATGGTTGCGCCCTGCTTAGACATAGGCAACGGGACGCCCAACGAGGCGGCGACATGGCAAGACGATGTCGCTGCCACCCCAGAATTTATTGATAAAGATCAAACCGGGAGCCAGAACACAAAAAGATGTTAAAAATGAAGGTTGCTCCCAAGATGTTATTGAAAATAAAGGGCGTGAAACGACAGAATGTGGCATAGCCAATATATTTATGAAAATAAACGACTTATCGATTATGCCAATATGTTGATGAAAATGCACGAGATAGCTTTAGTTTAGGGCTCCGAAATCGCGAAGAAACGCCTCATACCCGAGTTAGGCCAATATCTTACAGAAAATAAGCAACTTGCACATGCTTGGCCAAGGCGAGGCCAATATAGTGATGAAAATATTGGGGATAATCGCATGGACAAAGCGTCCATTATTTTGGCCCGTTAACCTTCGGTCGCGGGGAGGATGAGCGACCAAACCCTTACCGACTTCCCCCGGCCGTGACACACTTCCCCGAATCGGTTATCGGTGGGTTCGACTCGAGGGATGAGGGGAATTGAGTGGCAACAGCACGCCCCCTCACCCGGCTCGCTACGCTCGCCACCCTCTCCCGCGAGGGGAGAGGGCTGAGGGGTTCGAGAGATTGCGACCCGTGACAATTGGCAAGAGCAGGTTTAGGTTGCAGGTGACAGTTGCGAGCCCGGCCGCCTCTTTGCTCGCAGCGGATTTTGCTCGGTTGGGGGAGGCGCTCCGCCTGATCAAAGAGATGGGCGTGCCGATTCAGATTGGATTGAGTGAGACTACAAAAGCAGCAGCACGCCGCGCGCGGCGAGGCTGATGACGATGGCGAGTGCCAATAGCGCGCCAGATGCCGCGAGCGTCAGACGCCAGCCGAGTTCGCGCATCATGGAAGCCAGCGTGGCCATGCAAGGCAGGTAGAAAGTCACGAAGAGGGTGAAGATGAGGATTTGCGCCGCGGTCATCACGCCCAGCACGTGGGTGGTGCCGAGCGCCTGCATCAGCATCAGCAGGGAGAGTTCTTTGCGCAAGACGCCGAAGATCAGCGTCAGGCCGACCGAGCGCGGCAGTCCCAGCAGCGCTGTGAGGGGTGAGAGTGCGGCGTTGATGCCATGTTGCCAGCCAAAGAAATCCACCAGGCTGAGCACGACGCTGCCCACCACCAGCAGCGGAAACGCCACCAGGACGAATTCGCGCAGCCGCCACCAGGTCTTGAGCGCTACGACGCGCGGGGAGGGCACGCGGTAGGCGGGGACTTCCATCAGCATGCCCGGTGAAATCTCCGGCCAGATGTGCGCCAGCGCAACCCCGGCCAGGGCGACGACCAGGATGTTCAGGGCGTAGATGCCGAGCGCGTAGTTCGCTCCCAGGTAGAAGCCCACGAGGGCGAAGATCACGGTCATGCGGGCCGAGCAGGGCACCAGCACTGCCAGGAAGGCCGCGATGAAGCGGTCGCGTCGCGAGGCGAGGATGCGCGTGGCCATCACCGCCGGCACACTGCAGCCGTAACCGAGCAGCACGGGCAGGGTGGCGGCGCCGTGCAGTCCCAGGTGGTGCATCGCCGCGTCCATCAGGTAGCCGACGCGCGAGAGATACCCGAGGTCTTCCAGAATTGCCAGACCCACCAGAAACGGCACGAGGTAGGGCAACACGATCGCCACCGCGCCGGCCGTCCCCTGGACGGCGCCTTTTACGGCGGCGAAGAGCGCGCTCTGCGCGTTCAGGTGCTCGGCCAGCGCTGCGACCAGGGCGTCGAAAACCCCCAGGATGCGGCCTTCGCCAAGCTTCCCGACGTCGAAGATCAGCCGGAAGAATCCCAGGAAGACGGCGAGCAGCACAGGGTATCCCCAGACGGGATGCATCACCACGCGATCCAATTGCTCGCGCCAATCGGCGCGGGGCCGCGCCACGCGTACCACGCGCTCGAAGAGCGTGAGGCAGGCGGCATGCCGAGCCGAGGAGATTGCCGCATCCGCGGGCTGGCCCGTACGCCGGGCGATCTCCGCTTGTGCCCATTCCACCGCCGGGGCTACCGCCGGCTCCTCCGGCCAGATTTGTTGGGGATTGCTCTGCACCCACTGCATTGCCCGAAAGCGCGCGGGAGGGAACTCCGCCGCCGGAGCGACCGCAGCCTCCGCCACCGCGATGCTTGCCGCCCGTGATCGTCGGGGTGCAGGGGCCGACTCGGCGCCCGCCCCGACGCGAGCGATAGTGCTGGCGGGAGAAATCGAGACAATCTTCTCTGCCAGTTGCTCAATCACCACTTCCGCGTCCGGCGCGTAAATGAAAGCGCACGAACGGTTGTGTCCCGTGGAGCCCATCGCCTGGGCCGTGCGGAGGGTTTCGAGGACGCCGCGCCCCCGCACGGCGATGGCCTCCACCACCGGCACGCCCAGGGCGGCGCCCAAGGCACGAGAGTCGATGGTCATGCCCTTGCGCGCGGCTTCATCCATCATGTTCAGGCAGACGACCAGGGGCGCCTCCAGGTCCAGCAACTCGAGGGTCAATTCCAGGCTGCGCGCCAACTGCGACGCATCCAGGACGTTGACAATGGCGTCCCAGCCGCCCGCGAGCAAACACTCGCGGCTGGTGGTTTCCGCGGGAGTAGTTGGGGTAAGGGAATAAAGGCCCGGCAGGTCTACCAGTCCCAGCACAACGCCTTCCACCCGCGCCTGCCCCTCGGTGTACTCCACCGTGGTGCCCGCAAAGTTCGAGGTCAAGGAGCGGTAGCCCGCCACCGCATTAAACAAAGTGCTTTTGCCGGAATTGGGTTGGCCGACGAGGGCGAGCTTCACGGTAGGACTTCGACGCGGATCTTCTCGGCAAGTTGTTTGCCGACTGCAACGCGTGTGCCACGGCTATCAATCATCAAGGGACCGCCAAAGGGCGCCCGGCGCAAAACCCGGACGCGGTCGCCCGCATGAATGCCCATTTGGTTGAAGGAGCGGCGCACTTCCCAACCGCCAGTGATTAAAAGGATTCTCAGCTTGGCGTGGTTGTCAGCTTCGTACAGGTTGATCGGTGAGTCAAAGTTCGCGGCGTCTCGCATAAGCAATCCTGTTAGCGCAAGAGGGGGGCCAGACAGCCAGGTAATCCACCTGGCGCTGCCCCATCCCGAAAGTAGCTAATTGCAAACCATTTGCATATAACTTTGGTCACAGGGCGAGAGCACGCGGTCGTTCTGCCGGTTTCAGAGGAGGGGGATTTCACGCGCTGCCCACCTGCGTTGACGGGAATGCGCCCAGGCTACGCTCTCCCAAAAACCACAGGTTGGGACAATTCCTTCATGTTGTCGAGGGTTCGCCCCCCCTCGGGTGCGGCCGTAATTCTTACCTGCTACAGGTAAGATTTGCGGAGGCAGGCGCCGCATGGCGTCCTTGCCTTGGCTGTAACTCTCTAAAAAGAAAAGTCTTCTCCTCGAAATGCCCATTGGCCACAAGCGTGCGCTTCATGATTGGCGTAAGGCGGGCCGCAACCAGCCCGCGACGCTCCCGGGGGGCGGATTCGAAGGGTGAAGGAGAGACCAAAATGGCGATCGACGATACCCAAGAACAGCAAGTTGTGCCGCTGGATCCCGCCGGAAGCACGGGCCACGGCGTCAAGTTCATGGTGATCTTCCTCGTGCTCGCGGCCCTGGCCGTCGGGGAATTCTACACAGTAAATAGGATGAGTTCCATTCGCGACCAGCAGGTGAACCAGCAGAACCAATTGCGCAAGGACCTGACTGCGCAAATCCAGGATCAGGTCCTGACTCACCTGACCGCCATGGAGCAGCAGAACAGGCAGCAACTGGCGGCGGTCAAGGCGGAGTTCGACCAGACGACCAAACGGATGGGCTCACAGGGCGGCGAGTTGAAGCGTGCCCGCGCCATGGTGACTCAACTCCGAGATCAGCAGCGCCAGCAGGATGTTGAGCTTAAGCAGCAATTGGCCGAGAAGGCTGACCAGAAGCAGCTCGGCACGCTCACCGAAGACGTTTCCTCCACCAAGAGTGACCTCGAGACGACTAAGAAAGTCGTCAGCACCCTGGCGGCGGACCTGGGTATGGCGCGCAGCGATTTGGGCACGCTCATCGCCCGCAACCACGACGATATCGAATACCTGCGCAAGCTGGGTGAACGTGACTACTACGAATTCAAACTCGCTAGGAATAGTCCCACTCGCGTCGCGGGGGTGGGTCTGGATCTGAGAAAGACCAACGTCAAGCGCTACCGCTTTAACGTGGCCATCACCGCGGACGACATGCAGGTTGAGAAGAAGGACCGCACCATCAACGAGCCGGTCTTCTTCTATGTGAACGGCTCAAAAAAACCGTACGAACTGGTAGTGAACAGTGTACAATCCACTGAGGTGAAGGGTTACATCAGTACCCCGAAGGGTGCTACCGAGGTTGCGGTGCGTTCGGAGGGAACGCACTGACGGATACCGAGGGGGACCCGTTCACCGCGAGCGGGTCTCCGTCTCGCTCATCAAGCTCGCACTCGCCGTTTGAATCAAGCTGGACAAAGCGCCAGGGTCCGGCCGTGCAGTGACCTTTGAGGAGGCACACCATGGTCAAGCGCGCTTTGCTGGCCGTTTTTCTCACCTTAGCAGGAATCTTTCCCGCCTATGCAGAGACACCGGCAAAGGGAGAACCGTTGTCCGTCCCGGCCGGGACCACGCTGCATTGCCGCGTCACCGAGACTCTGACCACCAAGCTGAATTATCAGGGCGACGCTTTCACCCTAACCATCTCGGAACCCGTCCTGGCCGACGGCCGCGAGGTGATTCCCGTGGGCTCGACGTTGCAGGGACGCATCGCGCAAATGGACAGGCCCGGCCGCATCCGGGGGGTGGGCCAGATGCGGCTGACGGTTGAGCAGATCACCTTCCCGAATGGCCGCAAGGCCCCGCTCAGCGCGGCGCTATTGACGGCCTACGGGGCGGACAACGTCAAGGTGGTAGGCAGCGAGGGGCTCGTCAAAGGCCCGAGTTCTCGGCCCCCCGATCTGGAAGAGATTGGCGCCGGCACGACCGGTGGGACGCTGTTGGGATTGATCTTCGGTCATCCCTTCATCGGCGCCGCCTTCGGGGCCACGGCCACAACCGTTGACCGCTTGCGCCGCCGCGGCAAGGATCTCACTCTCCCGGCCGGAACGCAGTTGAATTACCAGTTGACGCGCGCGCTTGAGATCTCTCCCGACGCTCGCCAGGCCAGCGTCGCTAACCAGGCGCGCGGCGCAGGCCACTGAGTTTCTCCCCGGGCAGAATTTCCTCTGCCACTCTGGCGGAGGGTGAGGCGTCTCCGCTGGCGGAGGCGGCCCCTACTTCAGATCTGCAACCAACTCCGCCAGTTGGTCCGCGCTCAGGGCCTGCTCGACCGAATACTTCGGGTGGTCGATGACAAGCTTGGCGCCCTGTGGGAACTTGGCCACCTGGTCGGGCGTGAGCTGGAATTTGACGTATTGGACGGCGCTCAAGCGATCTGTCGAGATCTGGCGGTCGTCGAACCGGGCGGGAGAGCGCCGGCCATTGACCTCGATCCAGATGTGGTGCTCGAGGCCGAGCAATTCACGCAACCGCACGTCGCGCTCGGCGGATGTCTCATACTCAATCAGCAGGCTGGCGGAAAGCTCTCCCGCTGCCGGGATGAGCTCGTTGTAAGTATTAACTTCGTGAGTAATATCCTCGGGCTTGACTATCCGCTCGATCCGCATCATTTCCTGGATCTGGTAGCGCACGGTCGCTTGGTTCTCAAAGAGAAACGTCAAGTGGCCGCCGACGCGAACCCGGCGGCGCTCCTTGAGGGCCATCACTTGCGGGCGCCACTGGGGCCGGAGGAGTTCATACTCGGCGATGTTCTTGATTTCGGAAAGGTCAACGGGTCGCATAGGCCTACACTTTCTCCTCGGGCGAGTCGAGGGCTCGGGGAAAACCGTCGGGCCGGTAAGCGCGGGCGAGTACCTGCAGGGGATGGATGGGGCGCTGGCCGATCGCCTGCTGGAATTGAAGCGCGGCCAGCGGGCAGTCCGTGGCCAACACCGGAGCTTCGGCAGCCTGCATCTGGTCGAAGGCCTTCTTGCCGCTGAGCAGGGAGAGCGGGAAGAACTCCTTGCGCATCGCCCAGGTGCCATCGTGGCCACAGCACTGCTCGACCAGTTTTACCGTGGTCTGAGGAATCAACCGCATCAGGTCGCGGGAGCGGAAACCGATATTCTGCGCCCGCAAGTGGCAGGGCACATGGTAGGCGACGCCTCCGGGCGTTGACCGGAAGTCGCGGTTGAACTTGCCCTCCTGCTTGAGCTGGAACAGAAATTCGCAGGGGTCCATAGTAGCGGCCGCCACCTCGCGGCCTTCCGGGGTGCCGAGCAGTTCGGCGCATTCCTTCCGCATCATGTAGGAGCAGGTCGGATTCATGGCAATGACCTTCCGGCCTGCCCGCACGTGCGGAAGCAATGCCGCCACGTTGTCCTGGGCCAGGCGTTTGGCGAGCTCGATGTCGCCCGCCTCCATGGCCGGCATGCCACAGCAGTTTTGCTTGGGCAAACCCAGCGCAATGCCATTGCGTGAGAAAACTTCCATGGTATCGCGGCCCAAGCCCGGATGGTTATAGTTGACGAAGCACGTGCTGAAGAGCACCGCCCTGGTGGGATCCCCGGAGGGAGGCGGCTGCTTGCGGTACCAGTCCTCAAACCGTTCCCTGTGGAATTCGGGAAGAATCTTGTCCTTGTGGATGCCGAGCCCGAACTGGAGGCCGGCGCGCAGCAGCGGTTGCCGGTTCGCCCAGTTGGCGAGCCCGGGCGTGAGCCGGGCAAACTTCCCAACCAGTTCCGGCCGCGAGAGGATACGCTCTCTCAACCCGATGCCCCGCTGCTTCTTCCGCAGAAAATTGGCGCGCAACATCAGGCGTGGGAAATCGAGTTGGAAGGCGTGCTTGTCATCCGGCGTATAAGGGCACTTCACATAACAGAGCTTGCATTGGTAGCAGTTGTCGATGACGCGATCCGTGGTGTGGGCGTCCAGCTTGCGAACGTCGCCGTCCTGCCGATCCAAGGCATTAAACAGCTCCGGGAACGAAGGACAGAGGTTGAAGCAGAGACGGCACCCGTGGCAGATCTCGAACACCCGCAGGATTTCCTGCGCGAGCCCCTGGGGGTCCCAGTAGACAGGGTCGTTGGGGTTATAACTCATACCCGGGGTGGGATCCCCTTTGATGATTTCCATGAGATTGACTCCGCCCAAGCGAACTCAGGGCAACACGCTGGCGCGGCCGCCGTCGTATTGCCCTGTCGTCGCAATCCCGAACCGTAACTAGGAAATGCTTTCCAGTCCCTTCTGGAAACGTCCCGCGTGGGACTTTTCAGCTTTGGCCAGCGTTTCGAACCAGTCGGCGATCTCGGTGAAGCCTTCTTCGCGCGCGGCCTTGGCCATGCCCGGGTACATGTCGGTGTACTCGTGTGTCTCGCCGGCGATGGCGGCCTTCAGGTTCTCCTGCGTGTCTCCGATCGGCAGATCGGTGGCCGGATCGCCTACCACCTTTAGATAATCGAGGTGGCCGTGGGCGTGGCCGGTTTCACCATCCGCCGTGTCGCGGAACAAACCCGCCACGTCGGGAAGTCCCTCGACGTCGGCTTGCTTGGCGAAGTACATATAACGCCGGTTCGCCTGCGATTCGCCTGCAAATGCGTACTTCAGATTATCGTGAGTCTTGCTGCCTTTCAGGGTTTTTGCCATAAATCTTCTCCTTGTAGATTAATGTCGTGTTGATGCCGGGTACCTTGGCGAACATTGGCCGCAGAGACCTAAGAAAGTCACATTAAAGCGCTCCACCCGGAAGCCCTTGGGCAAGCGTCCCTTCAATCGCACGGGCCGCAACCCCTCCGCGGAGAGATCCTGAATCGCCTTGCAGCGCACGCAAACAAGGTGGTGATGGGGTTCGAGGTTGGCGTCCAGCCGCATCATCTGGCCCGACGTGCCCACCTCCTGCAGCAAGCCGACGTCGAGAAAGGTTTTGATGTTCTTATATACCGTAGCCAGGGAGATGGAGGGGATTTGCTTGCGAACCTGCCCAAAGGCCGCTTCCGGAGTGAGATGCTTGTCCGTTCCCGCCAGGATGCGATAGATTACCCAGCGCTGATGGGTAAGGGCCAAGCCTCGCTCCAGGCAGCGGGAACGAAAAAGGTCCATCCGTTGGTCGAGCTCCCTTGGGGTCATCGTCATATAAAGAACGACTTGTGCACGATAATGATTATCACCTGCAAGTCGATCTTAAGATTATACACCCATTTACCCGATCTAGGGGAAGATTCGTCTGTCAACCTTTTCGCAGCCCCGCCGCTGCGCAGGGCCAAGCGGTGGCTGCAACCAAACATGACGCGCGGGTCTTGTAGGACCGGCCGCCCCAAGGGGTGGCCCTACACACTTCGCCTTGGCCACCGGCTCCGCTCCGCCCGGCGGCAAAGTCGCACGGGATAAACTGGAAAGTGGTACAAGGAGGGAGGGCGGCCAAGCGCGTATTGCCGCTCCTTCGGGAAATGTAAAGGTAATCCCCGGCAAGGACTTTGGATTGGAGCATCCCGTGAACGTCATGAATCGTCGTGATTTTGTTTCCCTATTGCTGGCGCCCCTCGCCGCTCAAGGCCACGCTCTGGAAGGAAGCGAGGTCCCGATCGTGATATCTCCGCGTGCTTCGTCTCTGGAGAGATTCGCCGCCGCGGAGTTCGCGGAGCGTCTGGGCCGGCTTTCCCCGGGATACCAGTTCCGTGTCATCGATGGCATGCCGGCAAGCCGCAGCTTCATCCGGCTGGGTACGCTGGAGGATTCTCCGCAATTAAGCCAATACGTATCAAAGTCCGATCTAGCGCAAGCTGAGAGCTTTGTGGTGACTTCCGCGCAGGAAGGGCAGGCGTCGGTCGGAATCATCGCAGGCGCGGACGCGCAGGCGACGCTGTTTGCTGTTTACGCCCTGCTCGAGAAGCTCGGTTACGGGTTTTACCTGTCTTACGATGCCCAACCTGATCCGCAGCCCGGCCCCTGCGCCTTTGACACCTGGCAACTCGTCGACGCTCCCCTCGCGGGGGAGAGAATCCTGTTCAACTGGCACAATTTTCTGAGCGGGTGCTCGGGCTGGGATCTCGCCGACTGGCAACACTGGGCGAGCCAAGCCGCCAAGATGCGATTCAACTCCATCATGGTGCACGCCTATGGCAACAACCCCATGTTTTCGTTCACTCACAACGGCCAGCGAAAGCCGACTGGGTTCCTGACCAGCAGCGTGCGGGGCCGCGACTGGGGCGCGGAGCACGTCAATGATGTGAGAAGGATTTACGGAGGGGAGGAGTTATTTCAAAGCCCCGTCTGGGGCTCGAGCGCCGCACTGGGGCGCGAAGAGGAAACCGTGGAAGCTGCCACCCGCCTGATGCAGCAGGTGTTTGCCTTTGCGCGCAGCCGCGGACTAGGGGTCAATTTCGCGTTGGATGTGGACACGCATTCCGCCAACCCGCAGAACGTTATTGCCACGTTGCCGGAAAACGCCCGCTTCCGGAGCGGCAAATACCTGTTACCTAATCCTGAAACACCCGAGGGATTGGCTTATTACCAGAGCCAGGTCCAGCAACTGCTCAGCACCTACCCGGAGATTGACAGAATCGTGATGTGGTTTCGGGAGCCCGGCAGCCCCTGGAGTCCCTGGCGCGACCTGCCGCCCGCGCATTTCCCCCCGCCCTGGCAGACGGAGTATCAACAGGCGCTCGCGAAGTTCCCCTCTCTGGCGCAGGGCCGGCAGTCGCCCGGTCTGTTTGCCCTCAGCAAGATTGCGAAGGCATTTCGCACCTGTTTGAACAGCCTCGGGAAGAGCCAGGTGCGTCTGGCGCTCGGCAGTTGGGAGTTTCGCTATCTTCGCGCCGCGGACGTATTCATGAGTCCGGACGTCGAGATGTTCTGCATCCATCAATGGAATGCCTTAGGCAAAGGGCAGGTTCAGGACGCGATCCGCGGCGTCAGCTCGCGCCGCAAGGTGATTGCGATCCCGTACGCGCAAGACGATGATGGCGCCTACGCCGGGCGCCCCTACACCCCTCCCGCGGGTTTTGCCTCCTGGCTTGAGCAGAGTGGCTGCGCGGGCTACGGCATCCTCCACTGGACGACGCGGCCGCTCGATCTCTACCACAAGAGTCTCTCACAGCAAGTGTGGAGGAATTCCCGCGACCAGAGCCTGCGTGAGACCTGCGAGCAGATGGCCGAGCGCACTTTTGGGAGTACCGCACGCGCGTCGGGTGGCGAGTATCTGTGGCACTGGATCAGGGAGGCTCCCCTGTTTGGTCGCGATACTACGGACAGATTCATCGATCGCCCCTTGCCCGATGCGGAAGAGGTTGCGGCTCGCAGCCGGCGGCGCCTCGAAATCCTCGAGGCGATGCCCTCTTCCTCCCTCTCGCCCCAAGCTGCGGCGTGGCGGGCGTACTTCCGGGATTGGGAGCGGTTTGTCACTGGCTTCTTCCACAGTCAGGCCGCGTGGGTGCGGTCGGTCGAGTCCCTGAAGTCAAATGCTATCGCTCAGGCGCGGCAGGTCCTTTCCCAGTGCAAGCCCGAGGAGGTTCTCGAGCATTACGCCCGCATGGCGGCCCGCTTGGGCATCACTTCCGGCGAGAAGGGACTGCTCCTTTCGATGAATTTGCGCTGGCTACCCTATATCGTTTCTCAAAGGCAAGCTCTCGGCTTGGACAGTATCCGCGTGAAGTTTGGGCCCACCGAGCATGAGCCCCTGGCTCAGCTACCCGGCATTTACACATTCTTCATCGACAGAGATCGCCGCCTCTGGCTTGGATGGGGCGAGAGAGAAACCGGCTTGCCGGCATCGGCGCAGTCCGCCACACCGGAGGAACTCCGCGAGAGTTGCGTGGAGGTGAATAAGGCCCTCTCCACCCGCCTGCGTTGCATGATGGGTGAGTCACTTCTGGCAGGGGATTACGATGTGAAGCTCTTGTTTCTGCCTCCAGCTCAGCCGGATTCCGAGGCCATGGTTGATCTCCAGCTCCGGGGTTCGAGCCAAGGACCGCCCGTCAAAGAGCGGCTCCCCTTGCGGCAAGATTTGGCGGATAGCATGGGCGTGGTCTCCACCCATTATCGCGTCCATGTGGACCAGGGATATCTGCAATTGGATGTCACTCCGGCCCAAGGCAAACCCCTCTTATGCGGAGTCGTGCTCGAACCAAGGGTGTAAGGACGCGGATTGGACAGACTTTCATAGGGCCACCCAGGTCCTCGTGTCAGCGGCGTCGCGAGCCTTTAAGCAAATACGGGTAATTGAAAAGGCCTCGTCATTTGAAACCAGGTGTTGGCCCTCGCCGCGCAGCTCGGCAATAAAGGTGGAAAAGAAATCGACGGCCGGCGGCAGGGGCAATTCTCCGGTCTTGCCCCGGGAGCTAATCACGCTCACCCGCTCCCCGATTTCCAGGGCTTCCAGCACGCCTTCTCTTCCCGCGATGCGGAGGCGGTCGTCCCCGTGCGTGGGAGCGGCTTCCGGCCGCAGGAAGTCCAGGTGGCACGTCGCCGTACCTCCGTTGGCCAACTGGAACAACAACCCGGCGTGATCCTCGCAGCCCGGGGTCTGCGGGTGCGCCTTGTTCCCCTCGAACCCCGCCACTTGGGCGTACTCCTGCCCGGAAACCCACCGCATGTAATCGAGGGCGTGAATCCCCACCCAGGGGATCGTGCCGCCGTAGGTTTTTCTTTCCTTGTAAAACCAGGGGCGCTCCGACCCGTACTTGTAGGATTTCTGGCTGGAAATCAGAATCGGCTCGCCCAGCATCCCCTGCTGGACGGCGTTGCGGGCGGCCTGAAAGATCGGCAGGGCCCGCATGTCCAGCATGATGCTGTAGCGGACGCCACTCTGGTGGATCTCCTGCTCAAGGCGCGCGAGGTCCTGGAGATTGGTGGCTGCGGGCTTCTCCGAGAGCACCTGGATTCCCTTGCGGGCTGCCTGGATCGAAGCCTCAGCGTTTTGGTAGAAAGGCAGACAAATCCCCACCACGTCGAGAGGCTCCTTCTCCAGCATCTCCTCGTAATGCTCATACACGCGAGGCGGGCGGCTGCCAGCGGGCTGCTCCCGGACCCACCCGCTGTCCTCTGTGGGCTGGCCCTTGGCATAGGCTGTCCACTGGACGTCTCGGAGCTTGGGAATGCTGCCGAGGAGGATCTCGTGGTGGCCATCGCGGCCGATAAGGCCGACTCGAATCGGGGTGTTCGCAGCGAGCTTGCGGGTCGTTTGCGCGCCCCTCACTCCGGCCACGGCCAGACTGGCTCCGGCGGCGGAGCGCAGGAATTCCCTCCGGCCGATCGAAAAGGGCTTCGTTGATACTTCGGGGTTACAGGATTCATTTTCCATGGCGTTGTGCTGAACACCTCCACTCGGGCGTTAACTGGCTTGTGGCGCGACTCTTACCGTGCCTGATCAGGCCGGTGCTCGTGGCGGTATTCGTCGGGCCATGTCACAGGCATGATTATTCAACACCTTACACTATGCATAACTGGGCCGACGACGATATTTTCACAGCTTCGACAGCCGCGGGTGGCGCATCCCGATACAACGCATCGGGACAGGTACATGGCTTTTCATGTATGCACTCCGGCAACACGCGCAACATCTCTGTCCACGCGTCCTAACCCCGGCCTGTCCTGGCTTCTTAACGGTCGCCGACCTAAAGGGCAATGTCGGCGCCACCCGCGCAAGAGAACATGTAGCGCAAGGCTCGCTCTCCAGCCTTGCGGCTATTCCACCGCGCCGTGCCTTTGACGGCGCGGCCCACTCGAATTCGGATTATCCAGTTTGCGGCGCGGCAAGATCCCGCACCGCTGGAAGAGCCGCAGGGCCGGAGTGCGGGCCCTGCGCTACTACGCGGGTGGCGCATACATTGCTTTTCATGTACGCGCTCCGGCGGAAAAAGATGCAAGTCCTGTCATTCTGAGCGAAGCGAAGAACCCCTGCATTTGTAGTGGTAGCCACGGCAAATCCGTTTTGCGATTTGCCGTGGGTTCGTCGAGCTCGAATATCCTTCAAGGCCGAAATCCTTCCAAAAGCCCACGACGAGAAAAACGCTCGTCGTGGCTACCAGCTTCTTAACGGTCGCCGACATAAAAGGCAATGTCGGCGCCAGCCACGGACCAGGAGGCGTTCCATCTGCTTTTTCGCCCCCCGAAAGTCCCCGGCACTGTCCATGCTTGATCCCCGCAGGGGATCGATAGAGTAGCCGGGGGCAACGCCCCCGGAAGACGCACCCCCCATCACGTCCGACCCTGCAAGGGTCGAATCCGGGTGGCGCCACGCCGGTCTTGCGTCCTGCGGCCCACGGGAGTTCGACCCCTTCGGGGTCGGGGAATGAGGGTGGCGCTTTCCGGGGGCGTTGCCCCCGGCTACTATCTTGTGCCCTTGCAGGGCACGTGGGTGGCGCATACATTGCTTTTCATGTATGCGCTCCGGCAACACGTGCAACATCTCTGTCCACCCGTCCTAACCTCGGCCTGTCCTGGTTTCTTAACGGTCGCCGACATAAAAGGCAATGTCGGCGCCACCCGCGAGAGCAGTGACCGTGGCCGCTGATGCTCCACATGATATGATTAGGGCAGAATGGAGGCAGTTAGGATTATGGATCACGCAGAGACCGCCGTGGCCGCCGGAGTGAACCTTGGCGATCTCGATTTGCTGCTTCGAGGTCAGGCTACCGCGAACGTGGCCGATCGCCTCGGCGTCACGATTGGCGATGCAGAGGACTTCATTCGGGGATCGGCATCGTCTGCGATGACGAGACGTTTGGGCCTAATCGCTGCATCCGCCGCCGACGAACTGGCGCAGGCCGCAGGCAGGCAGGGGGCTATCGGTATCCTGATCGGCTTACTTCTCGCTGGGTAGCGAGTAGCGCGGACCTGTTTTGTAGGTCCGCGGCCCTTGGGTACGATCGGTGAGAAGAGCCGCAGACCTTGAGAAATAGGTCTGCGCTACTTACTACGAGCTTTGGATAATCATAGCAACGTGTAATCGACATGTCCTTCCCTTACGATGCCGCAAACCAACTCCTCGCAAAGTGCCATCGCCGCTGCTGTATATGCCACAAATTTTGCGGTGTGAAGATGGAGCTTGCTCACATCAAATAGCGCGCTGATTCGCACGACGATAACATCGACAACGCAATTCCAGTTTGTTTTGAGTGCCACGCGGAGATCGGGTTATATGATCCTCGGCATCCTCGTGGGCGAAGGTTCAATTTCGATGAATTGCGGCTGCACCGTGAGCAGTGGCTTCGAATCTGTGACGAACATCCGGAAGTGTTGCTCGATGCGCCGGTTGTCTCGGAGGCAGGCACAATCGAGCGACTAATCCATGAGGTCGAGTTTGACCTGGATGTTGCGTCACACAGTCAGCTCAAGGAATTCGGTTGCCCTTTTGAAATCACTCAGTTTCAGCGTGCGGTGGCCGACGGCACCTATTCAATCCTTAACGACCTGCTTCGAGCCAAGCTTCGCAGCGCCTATAGATATATGAGTCGCGCGAATACGTTCATCGCCGGTCTCGCTTCAACCACGCCTGAGGAAAAAGGCGGCGCGACGGCTTCAAACCGAGCGCAGAATGCGGTTGCGGAATCGCTGGGCCCAATCAAAGAAGCATTTGAGGCGCTATGCTCGAAAACCTAATTAATGATCGATAGGACTAGCCAGAGCGGGCAGGCTGGCGTAGGCTTCCCCAGTTGATCGCGTCTCGACGCGACCGCCCGGCGTCTCGCACGCATGATTGCGGGTGGAATAATCCAATCGTTTAACGGGCAAGATCACAGATCCAAAGGTCTGCGCAAGCGACCGTCACAATCCGAATTTGTTCTTCAATCGCTCGAGTTCAGCCAGCCTGCTTCTCTGCTCGCTCTCGCTCTTCCGTTGACCGTAAATACTCGAAACCTGTTGGGCGAATTTGCCGATTTCGGCAACCCACGGACCTTCGATAAAACCTTCTACATCACCGGCAGACCATTCACGACCATATCTGTCATCTTCGCAGTGGCAAGCGAGATCGAATACCACCTTTGAATCGATGCTTATCAGAAGGTTTCCCCAAGTCGAGATCTCTCCATCCGGCATTGTGGTATTTCGCTCTCTGAATACAAAAACGATGCACCTTTCTCCAAAGAAGAGTTCAGTCGACTCCGTGGAGCTCATTCCATCGTGCAGGCGATTTCTGACTACTTTCGTGAGAGACTTTGGCATACTGCTACTCTCGTGGTCAAAATCCTTGTCCAAGTACTTTATATGGTTTTCGTAGAGCTGAAACAGGCCCTGGGGAAGACCCAAGCCCTGCGCTCGCTGCTTTCGCTTTTCCACCTCCGCTCGAATCTCCGCTTCATTCATGGTTGCCTCCTCGGGGGCTTGGGCCCACCAGCAGGGCGAAAACCTGTACCTGGTTTATCGGCTGCTTCGCGCTTGCGGGCTCGGGCGGCTTGGCTGCGCGCAGCGCTTTAAGAAATGCCTCGCTTGCGCCTGCGGCCTTGAGGCTTTGCATAAAGTCCTCCGCCGGGGCGAAATCAATCCCACGCTGCTCGATCAGCTTCGCGCCCGAATCATCTCCCAGCCCGGCGCGCACCATGTTAATGACCTGCACCTCGGTAAAGGGCTTTGCCGGGCTGAAGCCCGGCGCTACAGCTTTCTGTTGCGCCCGCAGGGGCAGCGTCAGAATCACTGCTATGATGAGCATTAGGATGGTCACAACCGGTCGACGCCGCATCGGCACCTCCGGGGAGCGGGAATCATTGCGATGATTGGTGGGCATTCTACCACCCCTGTTGTCTGGCGGGGGCGAAATGCCTTGGACCTCACACGGCGGAAGACCGCGCTACGCTTGCTCCCACCCGGGCCACAATCGCGCCTGTTTTTGTAGGGGCGGTTCGCGAACCGCCCCCGTCACCAATCCCGCACGTTTCCAAGAGGGCGCTTCGCGAAGCGCCCCTACTGGTGGCGTGCAGGCGCGCGTTCGGACAATTAGGCACCTTCGCGAGAGATTTTGCCTACCGGTGGGCTATACAGATAATAACTGTCTTGACAAGCCTCGGGTACGGTGCTAGCCTGGAGCGGTAGGTTCTGTGGGCCGAACAGGGCTCCGCCTGAGGCGCGTCCCGATCAGTTTATCCCCCTAGAATCGCAACACCCTGATGGCTCCCCAGGACGAAAATGCGCTGCTCATGCAAAGAATGGAAGATTCCAGCCTGCGCCAATTGTGGCGGCTCACTAATGTGCTTTTCAAGGTCTGAAACGGGGCGCTGACCCGAAGAGATGTTAAAAATGAAGATCGACCCGACTATGTGTATGAAAACAAAGGGGCGAGTGACACAATGACCGATAATTGATCGGGCTTTTTGGCCGAAAACGCACAGATTGAGCGGTAATTCGGGGCGAAACCAGCGTAGCGCGGACCTGTTTGGTAGGTCCGCGGCCTTTGGGTATCCATGGGGGACGAACCGCGGACCTTCAAAACAGGGCTACTCGCTCCAGGGTCGGTGCCTGCGGTTCGCGGAACATCCGAAATGCCAGCTCGCGTTGCAAATTTCCTAAGAAAATGGGAAAGTCGCTTGACCACGCGAGTCGGTGCAAGGTCTCGGTGACTCAGCAGGCTGCTGAAAAGGGGCATCTGTCATGCTGAGCGCAGCGAAGCATCTGCTGTTTCTTATTGAAAATGAACCAAGCAGATCCTTCGCGAAGTTTATCCTGAGCATTGACAGCCTTTCCGGCTGCCCATGATGGGCAGAAACTCGATGAGGAAAAGCAATCACCCAAACTGTCATCCTGAGCAGCAGCGAAGGATCTGCATGGGTTTTCAGTAACAAAGACAAATGCAGATCCTTCGTCCCGAAAGAACCGGGACTCAGGATGACAGTGTCGCGATGGGGAATCGAAATGACTTACGCATCGAGTTTCTGCAGAGCGGGCAGAGCGAGATTCTTCGCTTCGCTCAGAATGACAGCGAAGGAGTCAGGATGACAGCGAAGGACTCAGGATGACAGCGAAGGACTCAGGATGACATCAGCGCGAGGCTTTTTCAGCAGCCTGTCAGCGACAGGGTTAAACATGAAACGCCTTCTCGATAACAGATTTGTCTTCATTCTCCTTTCTGTAATCCTTGCCCCAGCTTTGCATCTTCAGGCGCGTGACCCATTGGCTGATCAGGTCAGCATCTATCGCGACGAATACGGCGTCCCCCACATTGTGGGCGAGACCGAGGAGGCAACCTTCTTCGGTTACGGTTACGCGCAGGCTCAGGACCACCTCGAGAAGATGATGCTACAGTATCGCGACGCGCAAGGGCGGCGGGCGGAAGTGCTGGGCTTTGAGGCGCTCGGCGACGGCTACCTGCGGTTTATCCCCTACGAATACCGCTGGGACGGCGATTATCTGCAGCGGCTGCTGCGAACCAAGCGGACCGTGGTCGATCGCCGCGACCAGATCGATCCCCAGGTCTACAGGATTCTGTCGGGCTTCGCTCGGGGTGTGAATGCCTATATCGAAGAGCACCGCGCGGAAGTGCCGGCCTGGATCGACCGTATTGCGCCGGAAGATGTCGAAGCCCTGGAGCGCAGCCATTACCTGCGTTTCTATAGTATCCATGAGGCGCTCAGCAAGCTCCTGGACCTCCCGGACTCGTTCCCGAATCTGGGCTCCAATCAGTTTGCCATCGCGCCGGCAAAGTCTGCCGACGGTAACATCATCCACGTCGAACACACCCACATGCCCTGGGCCAATCGCTTCCAGAATTACGAGGCTCACCTCATCACGCCAGGGAAACTGGACACGGCGGGCATCAGTTGGTTCGGCAGCCCGTTCTTTTTGGACGGCCTCAACGATAAGATTACCTGGTCTGCCACCTGGAACTCTCCCAACATTTCGGATGCGTACGAGGAGAAACTCAATCCCCAGAACCCCCACCAGTATCTCTACGAAGGCGCGTGGCGCGAGATCGAGGTCGCGGATGAGACGTTCCGGATCAAAGGCCCCAAAGGGATGGAAACGCTCACCCTGCCCTGCTATTACACACACCACGGGCCTATCGTCAAATTCGACAAGGAAAAACATCGTGCCTACGCGGTGAAGTTGCCCAACTACGACGGCGTGAATTATTCCACCAACCTGTACCGTTTCATGAAGGCCCGGAATCTCGCGGATTTCAAAGCCGTGGCCGCCCTGCACCTCATGCCGCGCTGGAACCTTCTCTATACGGATCGGGAGAACATCTATTGGGTCCACAACGCCAATGTCGCCCAGCGCGCGGACGGTTACGACTGGCGCAAGCCCGTGCCCGGCTGGGTCAAGGCTACGGAGTGGGGTCCGTACTTTCCGTTGGAGAAGTACCCCCAATTGCTGAATCCGCCCTCCGGCTTCATCCAGAACTGCAATAATCCACCCTGGCTATCCACGGTTAACTCCGGCCTTTCCCCGCTCGAGCCGGCACCCTATTATTTAATTTCCGTACAGAAGCCGGAAATCAGCCAGGAAGATCTGAACCCGCGCGGAGAAAGGCTCCTGAAAGTGCTGGCGCAGGACAGAAGGTTCACGCTGGATGAGATGAAATCCCTGGCCTACGACACTTACGTGGTGCCCGCGGACGTCATCGTCCCCTTGTTAACTCGAGCCTTCGAAAGGAAACAGAGTGAAGTGAGCGACCCGCGAATGCGCCGGGCCATCGATATCCTCAAGTCATGGGACCGCCGTTCGGCTCCAGACTCTGCCGCCCAAACTTACATCTGGTTCTGGGGCCAGGCCTACCGCGACCTGTTCTCTTCCGCGAAGTTCTCGCGTTTCCTCGCCTACTCGCGCTACGACATCAATCTCGATTCACGAGAAGAGCAGGAGATGGCCCTCGCGGCCCTCGAGGAAGCCATCGAGCGAATTGAAAAGCACTTTGGTAAGGCGGAGGTCGCCTGGGGTCGAGTGAGCGTCGTCGAGCGGGGTGGTACATTTGCCCTGGATGGCACGGGGGTGTTTGACGTGCTCCATCCTGATGACGGCCCGCTACAGGAAGATGGCACGATTCATTGCGATGACGGCTGGGGGCACCTGCTGGTGGTTGAGGAAAGCAATCCCAAGAAGGCCTGGAGCCTTCTTCCTTACGGGGAGTCCGAGAACCCAGCGTCGCCGCACTTTAACGATATGGCCAAATTGCATAGCCAAAGAAAAATGAAGCCGCTTTGGCTCACGCCCGAAGAAATCCTCGCCCATACAGAATCGGTCTGGGGAGACAGAGATCGCCTCAAGAAATACCTGCGCACGCCCGGGCCCAAGTGAACGACTCGCGAGGCCGCCCGCGGGGGGCAGGGTGGACTCCATGTCCGGGGTGCGCGGCAGTTCATCTCCCCCCGGTCAGGGCCACGGCCCCCCGGTGAACGGGGTCCACGCTACCTCCGTCTTAGGCCAGAGGTAGCCCTCTAACCCCCCAAAGAGGGGCCTAACTTGCCGGGAGACGATCGACGCCTACATCTCCGTCGTCACCGGAACCCTATTGCGCAAACTTCGGTGTGGACGCGGCAACTTCATCGGCGATGGCTCCTTCGGCCGAATAGCTCTTGAGTTTGAGCAGAAGCAGGGGAGTAACTTCCTGCCCTTTGGCAGCCACCAAGAGCCCCGTATTGGTTCGAACCTCTTGCTCCAGGATCATCCCTGCGGGGAGGTCTGCAATGTGGGCGGTCTGGGTGTCTTGGCCCGCGACCTCGGGCTCCAACTCCATCAGGGCCTCAATGATGTTATCCAAATCTTCGAATTTCCGGGCGAGATAGTGGGCTGCGTCTACCCTGGAATAGCGTTTGCGCAGAAGTCGGTCAAAGATGAGGGCCGCAGATAGTATTTGGGCACCGAGCCGCATGTCGGCCATTTCCCGGTTGTTGAGATCCCAATCGGCCGGCAGCGGTCGGTTCTGGTAGGCAATCATCCAGGCGATGCTTTCCAGGCGCGGAATATTCTTAAGCAGGTCTTGAGCTACCAAAGGATGGTTGACATATTGAGCTTGCTCTTCCGGCGAAAGCTCGCCGCCAGTATAAATGACCTCAATGGTATGGGGATCGAGCGTGACACAGCCCAGTTGCGACATCATGGCCGCGACTTCAAACCTCCACGGGCTAACCAGGGACAGCTTGGTGGCAACGTGATGGACATATCGTCGGACCCGTGTGGCACGGCTAAAGGCTGCAGGGCTTACCAGACTGAGCACTTCGGTGAGGACGTGGACGGTGCCGCGTAGCGTTTTTTCCAGTAGTTCTTTCTCAGCGCAGACTAAACCATATTGTGCCACCCCGTCCGTCAGGGTCTTGACCAGGGTTTCCTTGTTAGACGGCTTGCACATGAAACGAAAGATGTTTCCTTCGTTCACCGCATTGACCGCGGTTTCGAGATCGGATTGGCCGGTCAGCATCATGCGGACCGTATCGGGGGCGGAACTCTTGACCTTGAGCAGGAACTCGATGCCATCCATTCCCGGCATCCGCATGTCAGAGACCACGACCGCGAACGGCCCCTGGCGTTTAAGTAGGAGCAGCCCAACTGGTCCGCCCACGGCCGTAATCACTTTAAAATCGCTATGGAGCAGGCGCTGATAGCCCTGGAGTATGGCAGGCTCGTCATCGACGAAAAGGATTTTGTCTAACATCGTGCTTGTCCGGGCAGATCCGCTTTCGCGCCCCGGCTCGGAGCGGGAGGCGCAACTTCCGGTTTCCCTCATCTTTACTAATCGACGGATTGCACAGGTTCCTTTAGCCCGGATTTCTCACCACGGGGTTGGAAGGGCGGGGCTTCACAGGCTGCGGAAAAACCCAGTTTGGTAACGGTATTGCATCGAATGAGGCATGCGAGGAGATGATGAGAAGCAACCAGCGATGTTCAGTTACATCACCTTGGAGCGGCGGGTTCCTGCGGACCACCC
>Ga0208457_1000542_pt1 | contig 36672 bp, 34 predicted proteins | sample June2015DPH_10_1_FD_185513 | JGI IMG/M metagenome (GOLD analysis project Ga0208457, IMG submission 185513) | Peatland microbial communities from SPRUCE experiment site at the Marcell Experimental Forest, Minnesota, USA - June2015DPH_10_150... | ecosystem: Environmental > Terrestrial > Soil >... | reverse complement strand
GCCCACGTGATGCCTGTCGTTCCCAAACCTTACGGATATTCGCTAAGCCGCGATCAAGATATTGCTGATCCTGATCGATGAGCGTGACCGGGAGCCCGGCATCGACCAGCGCCACCGTGATGCCGGAACCCATCGTGCCGGCGCCGATCACAGCCGCCTTCTCCAGATTCAGCACTAGACTGTTGGTCGCGAGGCCCGGAATTTTCCCCGCCTCGCGCTCGGCGAAGAAGAAATACATCTGAGCCTTCGCCTGCGGTCCGTTGATGAGCTCCGTCACTAGCTCGCGTTCGCGTTTGAGCCCTTGCTCGAACGGCAAATTCACCGCCGCTTCTACCGCGCTGACTGCAACAACCGGTGCCACCGCGCCGCGGGCCGCCCGCGCCGCTTTCTCCCGGGCTGCTTCGAAAAACTCCGGTTTGTCGCGGAACGGCGCGATCTTGTCGTCCCGGTCGCGAACCCGCTCATGCCCTCTGTGTTTAGCTACTTCCCCAGCGAAGGCAACGGCACCCTTCACCAAATCGCCGTTGATGATGCGATCGATGAGGTTGTATTTGAGCGCTTCCTGTGCCGGGATCATTAGGCCCGTGGTCATCATTTCGATGGCCTTTTCCACCCCGACGACACGCGGTAGACGCTGGGTGCCGCCGGCGCCCGGAATGATGCCGAGATTGACTTCCGGCTGACCGACGCGGGCATCCTCCGAGGACACGCGGTAATGGCAGGCGAGCGCCACCTCTAACCCACCGCCGAGTGCCGTGCCGTGAATCGCCGCGACGACGGGCTTGGGACTTGCCTCGATATCTTCAAGAACCGCGTTCAGATCTGGCCCACGCGGAGGCTGGCCGAACTCCGTAATGTCGGCCCCGGCGATGAAGGTTCGCCCCGCACAGGCGATGACGATCGCCTCGATCTCGGCATCGGTTACCGCGGCCTTTAGCCCCTGCTGAATGCCTTCGCGTACCGGTGCACTCAGTGCGTTCACGGGGGGATTGTTGACTGTCAGAACGGCGATTGAACCGCTCTTCTCCAAGCTGAGAACAATGTTAATTTTCGGCATTTGTGACTTCCTTTAGCATTTAGGCCTTCAAATACTCCTTGAACAAACGCTTGTGTGGGACCTTATCCTCCAGTTTGAAGACCCGGACTGCATTCCCGCCCAGGATGAGGTTCAAGTCATCCTGGGGAATGTCGAGCTTGTCCAGTTGTCTCAGGCTCCATCCGAAGTAGTCAACCTGATGGAGCGGCAGTCCGTCCCGTTTGTTCTGATCGAAATATGTGCTTGGGTATCCTCCCGGCCTCCACTGAACAGGAATCGATGCCCCCCAGTCGGTACCCCAAAGAAGTTTCTCACAACCGATATTTGGGTCGCGGAGGGGTTTCTCGTAGAGCTCGGCATAGTACATGCCGGTCTCCAGATAGACGTTTGAGTGGGCCGCTGCAACCTCAAAACAGCGGTCCATGTAATGCTCATAGGGAGCGCCCTGCATGCCTCCATGCTGAAGAATTATCGGGACGTCAGGGTACTTGGTTGCAATGTCGTGGCACAACAAAGGATCCCCCCACTCGTTCTGTGAAATGCCAAAAAACATTCGGCCGCCCAAATAACCCGAAGGTAACATGCCGGTGTGGTAACCAACCGCCACCTTGTGTTTCCGGGCAACCTCCATGATCTGGCAAATCTCCTCGAAACGCTCCTTCCACACGTACTGCTTCGATCCTAAGTTATTTGGAATCCCTTCCCCGATCCCCGCCCGGTAGAGTCCAGTGCTGAGCAGTCTGTCGAGCTCCTCACATACCCTGGGAACGGACCATTTTTCTTTGCCCTGCTTCACCTTCATCACATAATCAGTTGCCCCGCACTGGGCCACAAATTTATTAGGATATTGCTTCACCAGTTCCCCGTTTATCTCGTCGGTCATAGAAAAAGCAGGTATGATAATGCACATATCAACACCGTAACGCTCCATGTCGTACAGAAGCCTGCCCTCATTCTTGAATACATCAACTTCTCCCATCGTCATCATCTCAGCCAGCTTCGCGTATTCAGGTTTTACTCCCGTCTTTTGGAACTTGGCAGCCTGACGCTGCACGTGCACGTGTGTATCAATTACAAAACGACCCCTCGCGATTCCCATTGCTCGTTCCTCCTTTCAAATTGCGCCTTGAATTCAGTGGCTTTCTTGAAAAGGTTTTAGGCTTATGCAAATCAGACTTTTCATAAACATCCTGTCCTTATCAAACAAGATCAAATCGGTTCCCTATCCTTTCCAACAAAAACTCTTTAATCACCTACCGAGAAGTTCATGGGCAATGATCAACTTCTCAATCTCCTTGGTTCCTTCATAAATCTCTAATACCTTGGCATCCCTGTAGATACGCTGGACTTTATATTCATCAAGATATCCGTATCCCCCATGCAATTGCAAAGCCACATCGGCACACTGCACAGCTACTTCACCAGAAAACCATTTTGCCATTGCCACCAAAGAAGGATCCATTCGGCCGTTATCGATTAACCACGCAGCGCTATAACATAAGGTTTTGGCTGCCTGTATCCTCGTCGCCATCTCTGCTATCTTAAATTGGGTAGTCTGGAAAGAAGCTATAGCAACCCCAAACTGTTTTCTTTTCTTTGCGTAGCTAATGCTCTCGTTCAAAGCGGCACGCGATATACCGACGCCCATAGCAGCAACGTCCACGCGGCTTGAATTAAAAAGGTGCATGAGTTCCTTGAATCCATTCCCCTCCTCCCCCACCAAGTTGGTTGCTGGTATACGAACATCATGGAACGATATCTCTGCAGTATCACTGGCGCGGAGCCCCATCTTCCCTTTTAGTTTGTTTGCCGCATACCCAGGCCGATCTGTTTCCACCAAGAAAAAGCTAAAGCGTTGGTGTCTATCAGGATTGTCGGGATTGGTTAAACAGAATACGAGAAGATAATTGGCCAAAGTTCCGTTAGTAATAAACATCTTTGACCCATTAATGACATATTCATCCCCATCCCTGACAGCCATAGTAATTGCAGCGGCTACATCGCTTCCTGCATCAGGTTCAGTAATGGCAGTGCCCATAATAGCCTCACCTCTTATGAGCGGAGGGATATATCTGATTCTCTGTTCCTCTGTGCCAAAAAGGCTTAATAGCTCAGACCCGAAGGCAGGAGAAAGGACCGCCTGAGTTATGCCTAAGTCAACAGCAGAAAACTCCTCTACCACCAACACTTGCTCAAAATGACCGAGTCCGGAACCTCCGTATTTCTCTTCCATCCCCAGACCGACAAAACCTAATTGGCAAGCCTTTTTCCACAAACTAAGATCAAAACTCTCATCACGATCGAATTCCAGAGCACGATCAGGGAATTCACCCATTGCGAACTCTCTCGCTGCCCTCTGTATGTCTTGCTGTTCTTTACTTAGTGAGAAATCCATTCTTGTACCTTTACTCAATAGCGGTCTTATGCAAGGCCGTCCTCCTCTGTTCTTCTTCAGTTCTCAAATCACGTTTCAGGAACTTTCCTACCTTTGACTTCGGAAGTGCATCTCGAAATTCGATGTATTGCGGAACTTTATAAGATGGCATTCTCTCGCGACACCATTTGATGAGATCATAGGCTGTAATTCCCTTAATATCTTCCTTTAAAACAACAAATGCCTTAATCCTTTGTCCCACATTTGGGTCATCAACTCCCACTACAATTGATCCGATGACCGCCGGGTGTTCCTGCAAAATCGATTCTATCTCAGAAGATGACACACGATATCCTTTGTGTTTTATCATGTCCACTGTTCGGTCTACGAAGTAAAGATGTCCATTTTTATCCAAGGTCATAATATCATTGGTTCGGTACCATTTCTTGCCATTAAGGTCTATGAAAGACTTTTCAGTCTCTTCTGGTTTATTCAAATAGCTCTCGACCATGTATTCAGAGTGGACCAGCAATTCACCTGGCTCTTCGAGATTAACAGGTTTCAGACTGACAGGATCAACCAGTAGAACCTCTTTAGAAGACAAAACCTTACCCACGCTTTTGGGTGGACTTTCCTCCCCCAACGGGCACGTGGTTACCCCACCGCAGGTCTCTGTTGTCCCGTATGCCTGAATGATACTCCTGCCAAACTTTTCACGCCACCGTGTTCCAAGTTCCACCGGGAGCACATCTCCTCCGCTCAACCAGACTTGCACAGAGCTTAGGTCATACTGATCAAGACGCGGGTGCTCCAGCATTCTTCGGTAAAGGGTTGGAACGCCAACATTCGTTTTGACTTTATATCGCTGGATGGCGTCAAAGATGATGTCAAGATTCACTTGAGGGTGGATGATATTGGTGTTCCCAATTAAAAGTCCAGCAAGTCCTATATTTTGACCCAGGACGTGAAAGAGGGGCGCATTGGATGCGATTATATTTGTTTCCGGCGGGAAGAGCGGTTCATATATGTACAATCCTAATAGAATCTGAGTAAGGAACAAATTATCGGTGATGGGAACCCCTTTGGGGGCTTTCGTCGTTCCTCCGGTATAGATGATTTCAATTATCTCTCCGGTGCTTTGCGGAGGATCCGGTAAATTATCTGGATTAATCTTTCTGGATAATAATTTCTGGAAAGAGTGGATATTGTCATCAAGGACAATTTTACTCCTAGGTAATACGTCAAAAACAAAACCGAATAGCCTCTTCCACTCCGGCATAAGATCGACCAACGTGGTGACAATCACCTGGTTGATACGGGTCTCTTGCATGGCTTTAATAACATAGCCAAGGTTAGTATCAGCACAAACAACAGCTCCAGCTCCGCAGTCGTTTGCAATATATTCTAAATCATAGTTCGTGTATATTGGAGATATTGGTACGCAAACCACCCCAATTCTTTGCATACCGAGCCAGGATACTACCCACTGGATACCGTGAGGGATATAGAGAATAATCCTGTCTCCTCGCTTAATACCTATCCTTAAGAGAGCTGCTGCAAACCTTTCCGCCAAATCCTTTAATCTGGCAAAGGTATATGTAGTCCCTAAATAAATAAAGGCGGGCTTCTGTGGTCTTTTGTTAGTATTTACCTTAAATGCTTCGAAAATACCTTCCATCTGCTTTCCCAAATTGCTATTTCAGATTCCAAAGTAAGCGGCCTTTATTTCAGGATTGTCCATGAGCTCACTCCCTTTCCCTGATAGGGTAAGCATACCGTTCTCGATGACATACCCTTTGTCAATCATAGGCAGTACAGGGCGAGCAAATTGTTCCGTCAGAAGAATCGTAATGCCTGAATCACTTTTGAGCTTTTTTATGGTCTCAACCAACATGGTCTGAATCATCGGACTAAGCCCAAGTAAGGGCTCATCCAGAAGGAGAAGTATCGGTTTTGTAATAATGGCCATACCGATAATTAGCATCTGTTGCTCTCCCCCGCTCAAAAAGCCGGCCCTACGGTCTTTCAGATGAGAAAGCATAGGGAAGATGCTAAAAACATATTCAATCATCTCGATTATCTCTGATTTCTTTCTTCGGTAACCCGCTATCCTCAAGTTCTCCATAATATCACTTTCTGGAAATATGGGGTGTCTTTCTCTAGAAAGAGTAAGGCCTCTTTGTACTCTCTGGTAGGGTAGAAGATCAGTAATATCCTCACCCTGAAAAATGATCTTTCCGTATAAAGTAATTCGTTCACCCCCCCGGCGCTGTTCTTTGATCTTCATATGAACGAGAAGGCCGGAAATCATATTCATCAGGGTGGTCTTCCCCGCACTGTTTGACCCTACAACCCCTACAATTTCTCCTCTCTCTATGCTCATGGAAAAATCATTCAGGGCCAAGGCATTCTCAAAAAAAACCATTAATTTTCTCAACTCAAGCACTTCAAATTCCCCTTAGGCTTCCGCCCCTAGGTAAGCCTTTTTTACCACTTCGCTTTCCATGATTTCTTTAGATCCTTCCGCTATCTTCATACCATAGTTTAATACAATCATTCGGTCGGCTAATCTAAAAAGTTCTTTCAGACGATGTTCGATCATGATAACGGTCCTTCCCTGTTCTCTAATTTTTTCAATAATCGGCACTATACCAGCTACCTCAGCAAGGCTTAAGCCCGAAAAAAGCTCATCCAGGATCAGAAGATCGGGCTGCAAAGCAATTGTTTTTGCTAATTCCAGCCGCTTCAGATGTCCCTGAGGAAGGGTGCTTGCCGGTTTATAAGCAGTGAAAGACTCCCTCTCGAAACCCACTTCTTCAAGTAGATCCAGGGCAATGGCGTCAAAGTCCCCGTATCGGCCTCCTACTAGCCCTTTGACTCGAGGGGAACAAAGGGTCACAACGATATTCTTGAAAGCGGGAAGCTGATAAAAGGGCCTTACCATTTGGAAAGTTCTGGCAATTCCTAAACTAACGATTTTTTGCGGTGTCATGTTGGTAATATTTCTGCCTTTATAGACAATCTCGCCGGATGTGGGCTTTATAAAGCCAGTAATCATATTGACAAGAGTTGTCTTTCCTGATCCATTAGGACCAATTATTCCCAAGATCTCCCCTTTTTCGAGAATAAAACTTACCTGATGAACGGCCTGAATTCCACCAAAATTCTTGTTAATCTCATTCACCTTAAGAAGCGAAAAACTGTTCATTTTTCTACCGTTACATAATGCTCGAACTGATTATATTTTCGTTCGAGAAAGTTAAACAGTCCTTCAGGTAATGTTATAGAGAATATGACTAAAAATAATCCATAAAAAGCGATACGAAGTCCACCCACTCCTCGCAAGAATTCCGATATAGGTACTATGATAAAAGCACCCAGTACAGACCCTGCAAAATTCCCAAATCCACCAACCACATTAGCGGCAAGTGGCATTATGCAGTAATCGAGAGAAAAAGCGGGCATACCTACAAACCTGTAAATGTGCGTCATGAATGCACCACAAAAGGCCCCCATGCAACTTGCAATAAAAAGGGCCCGGGTCTTATACCAATTCAAATAGATCCCCGAACTTATGACCGACCGGTCATTATCATGAATTGCCTTTATGACTAAACCGAAATTTGAATCCATTAAACGCATACATCCGAAAAGTGAAATCACAAGGGCTGCCAGCATTAGATATAAGAGGAATACTTCCCATACTAAACCAAATGAGCTAAGACCGTGTAAACCCTCTGTTCCTCCAAAAATCCTCGTAGCCTCAATAATCCTAGTGATTATGAGGGGTATCATTAAAGTCAGCATTGCAAAGTAGACACCCCTAAGTCTCAAGGTCGGTAAGAGTATCAAGGTTCCTAAAAATCCGCCCCACAAAGTGGCTATGGGTATGGTGAAGTAAACAGGCCAACCCCAATAATGATTCATAATGCCTGAAAGGTAGCCTCCTATCCCGAAGAACAATGATTGGCCGAGGGATATCATCCCGCATTGGGCCATAAGGGACCAACTGATGCCTAACAAGGCGTATAGGGCCACTGAAAGTAATACTTTCCTCAAATAATCATCCAGTATCACTGGTAGAAATGCCAGGGCAAGAATCATTAATAGCCTAGGACCAGAAACAAATATCATTTCTCTCCATGACCATAATGTAAAAATCCCTACTGCACGGGCCTTTACACCTCGATCGATTCTCTCCCTTCTTTTCTCCACTTAGACTCTTTCCTCTAATTCTTTTTGTTTCCCAAAAAGGCCAGATGGTTTTACAAGCAGGATCACTATGATAGCTCCGAGACCAACCACCATGATCCACTCTGAACCAATAAATAGGTCAGTCAATTGTTGTGCCATACCAACGACCAAACCGGCTACCACAACCCCTATATTACTGCCAAGCCCACCAATAATGCAGACAAGTAGCGCATTAAGTAACATTTCATAGCCTTCATTAACTTCAAGAGCCCCTAACGGGATAATGGTTACTGCTGCAATCGCAGCCAGACCGGAGCCGAATGCCATACTCAAAGCCCCTATCCAGTCCGAATTTATACCCAACGAAATTGAGGTGAGTTCATTCTGGGCTATCCCTCTGAAGGCCAACCCTATTTTGTTATGGCGAGTGAAGTACCTCAAGCAAAGAAAAAGAAATATGCCTATGCCAAGGACAATAATTCTTTGTAAATCGAAATACACATTTAGGAAGAGAAAACTTATATCCATTACAGTAGGTAATTGATACATCCGAGGGTTAATAGCTGTTATATAGCGCGTTACCTCTAAGATCACTAGTCCCACACCGAAAGTGACTATAACCTCGGACATAATCTGCCCCCTGACATGCAAAAGGCAAAATCTATATATCAACCCGCCCAGCAGGATATTGAAAAGCACCGAAACGACCATAGAGAGTGAATAAGGAAACCCCAGAATTGTGAGAAAAAACCACATTATGTATCCAGCCAGAATATATAGGGCTCCATATGCAAAATTGGGCAGGCCGCTTATGCCAAATGTCAGATTAAATCCGATGGCTGAAAGCGTAAGTATAACTCCCCTTATCACACCATATATCAAGGCGGGAATAAGCATCTATTCTGGGCTACCTCAAATCTATCTACCTGTTTTTAATCCTGCCGGAAGTTCAATCTTCCCTTTAGCTATAGACTCAGGGAATACGATGACACGTTGACCATCATCTCTCCACTGGATTACAACGGCTACCGACGCCTTCTGAGGATCCACACCATAGACTACTTGATGATTCTTGTCGAATCTAATTCTCCCCATAGCACCCATTCTATCTGTCTTTTCAATTTCTTTGACGACAGCATCCGGGTCAAGGGTGCCTGCCTTCTCGATGGCTTCCTGAAGAATGTACATAGATTCATAGGCAGGCGCAATTCCGTGGGGCATAGCTCCTCCCTTCGGCCAAGGACCATATCTTTTTACGTATTTATCAAGAAATTCTAATGATCGAGGAATCTCTTTTACCCCTATGCCGTTCCCCATTTCCATGATCAAATCCATGGCCCCTCCGAATCCACCACCAAGTTCTTTCCATGCTTCTTCTGTAGTCAATAATCCTGTATATCCAGCCATTAAGGCCGATATTTTCATTGATTTCCACTGTTTCACCAAATTAATTCCCTGGGGCATACTAGTTAACATCAAAAGCGCTTGAGCTCCTTTCATCTGAGCATCCATCAATCCTGTTGTATAATCGGTAGCACCAATTGGAAAAGTCCTATGACCCATGACAGTCCATCCCGAGTCAGGCTTTTCAAAGTAATTTGCGATCAGCGGGTTAACTGCGGCTCGACTAAAACCCGAATCTTCATTAAGGACATAAACCCTCTTGAACTTAAACTCACTCCCTATATAGGTATAAAGACCGGCCATATACTCCATGAAATTTTTGGAATTAATACATAATCTAAATACATATTTATAGCTTTCGTAGTCTTTCTGAATTTTATTCTCCATCTCGGGCGTCATGGCGATGGAGAGAAGCATGAGTACCTTGTGTTTAGCGATTAGATCCATGCTTGCAAGGAGAGCTTCAGATCTGTATGGTCCGACTAAAATAGCATAGGCTTTTTTCCCAATGATGAGTTTTTCCATTCCTAAGAGCGCTTCGGTTACAGGCACTCCTGGTTCTGCATCTCGTAGATCGACCGTCTCTACCTTTAAGGGCCTTTTTGAAGATCCGACTGTGATACCCCCCCTGCTATTAATCTCTTCCACAACCATCTTTATTGCATCCATAGATTGTTGCCCAGTACCTAACCCCAAGGATGAAGCTATGCCTATGACGATAGGTTCTGCAGCTATGGCTCCATTCCCTGTTAACAATACGCCCACATACGTTACGGCAAGCATAAAGATAGAAATAAATAATCCTTTTTTCATTTTACCTTCCTCCTTTCTTGTCCATAAGATAATCTTAACCTTACCAACCACCCATCTCATTAAAAAATAAGAAACACTTTAATCTCGTCCCCCCAGGATTGAAATTCCACAAACAGAAGACTCACGTGGTGTACCGGCCAGATTATGTGTCAAACCAATTCGAGCGTTTTTCACCTGCCGGGGTCCGGCTTTGTCCTGCAGTTGTTTATATATTTCGTACATCATCCTCAGGCCACTTGCACCAAAAGGATGGCCGAAGCATTTTAGGCCTCCATCCGTATTCACCGGCAACTCCCCGCCTAGAGTAAAAGTACCCGCATTGACATCTTCTTTGGCCTGGCCCCGGGGACTAAAACCTAAGTCTTCGTAAATAACCATTTCAGTGATTGTGAAACAATCATGAACATTGGCCACATCAATCTCTTTGCGTGGGTTCGCGATACCGGCCTCCTCATAAGCCTTTTTGGCGGCGATAACATTTTCCTCGAAATGCACGAAGTCTCCCTCATTTTGCAGGGGCCTTTCATATGCACCGGAGACAAGCTGAATCGCCTTGACGAGGACATAATCGTCTCGGAAATTCTTGGCTATATCTGCTCTAGTCACAACCGCAGCCGCCGCTCCGTCACTCAAACCACAACAGTCAAAAAGTCCCAAAGGATAGGCAATCATGGGCGCCCTCAGAGCCTGTTCCAACGTTATCTCCCTTTGGAAATGGGCCTTGGGTGATAAGCTCCCATTATGATGGTTTTTTACTGCTATTTTGGCCAAAAGCTCTTTCCCTTCCTCTGGGCTAATATTATAGTGATAGAAGTATCTATTCGCTAACAAGGCATAGCCCGAAGCAGGTGGCAGGCCAGGAACAACCTTCGTACTGTACGGGAATTCCAGACTGCCGGCCATAGCGGGTGGTGTGTCTTTCAACTTTTCAACGCCACATACAAGGACAAGATCATATAGCCCAGCTGCAACAGCGTAACAGGCCTGCCGCATGGCGTCTGTTCCGGTGGTGCATAGATTCTCCACCCTCGTAACAGGAATGTAATCCATCTTCAATGCCCGAGCAAGTCTCATCCCTAAGAGGCCACCCATGGCTGTTCCCAACCAGGCAGCCTGAATATCTTTTCTTTCAACCCCTGCATCCTCCAGGGCCTCTTTACAGGCATCGATCATAAGGTCGTCCTGACTCTTGTCCCAGAGTTCACCAAAGTTAGTACAACCCATACCTATTATGGCAACCCTATCTCTTATTCCCTCCATAACTCCTCCCCGATTCTTCGGTTATCGAATCCTTTCTGGTATGGATCTCCAAAAATAGTTGTGAATTCCCTGCTCCTTATTATAAAAGAGCTTTCTAAAACTCATCTCCAATGGCATGCCGATTTTTATCTTTTTTAGATCTCGATCGCTCATGATTAGAACTGCACGACCTCCACAATCAAAATCGACAACAGAAACCAACATCTGTTTGTCAATGGGATCGGTTACAAAATCGATAGTGAAAGTGAATAACTTTGCCTTTTGATCAGAAAGTCTAATTCTTTCAAATTTATCGATTGTATGACATTTGGTGCATGCTCTTTGGGGTGGGAACTGAATTGTCCCACATGATTTGCATCTGCTCCCATAGAATCGTATCACTTCGTCCCAGTCCCTCCTTAATGCTGTCATTGAAACTTCCTCAGCGGGCAATTTAATCCCTCTCCGACTAAGCAATCTCTTCCACTCCAGATAAGTGAGATAATCCTTTATATATTGTTTGGATTCCAGATGTCTCCGTATTCCCTTTTGACCTCTGAGCCTTTCTATTTCTTCGGTTACCTTAAGGAGAAAGACATCACAACCATCACCGTACCCTGTCCAAAGAATTCTATCACCCGCTTTTGCATCTTCAAGAGCAGCAATCAACAGCATCAGTGAATAAGCAGTTCCCGTATTTCCCATTACTGCAAATAGTGGATCCTGAAGTTGGGTTTTGGGATTAAATCCCAACTTTACAGCCAACTCACCCAATCCCCTCATATCCGGGGTGTAAAAAATGGCTTTCGAAATATCTTTGGGTTCAACTTTATACTTTTTCATAAAGGCCTGAACTGTCTCCTCAACTGTCTTGATATAACCATCTTGGACAAACCTATCTTCCCATGAACGGATAAATATGTCTTCATCTGCACGCCATATATCAATCAGTTGGTTATATACGGAAAGAACGGCCTCTATCTCGACGGCAACATCTGTGTTACCAATAACCACTGCCCCTGCACCATCGCCACAATTTTGCTCAAAACTTGACCCAGGAAACCCTAAACGGCAATCAGATGCCACGACTACTATTTTTTTAACTGACTCAGCTTTGACCATATCAGCAGCCAATTTGAAAGCACTGGTGCCCCCTCTAAGACTATTCGCCACATCAACGGTGAACATTTCTTTTGGGAGATCGGATGCAGCAGCCACAATATTTGCGGCCTGCTTTTCTTTGTATGGAAAAGTTGTTGACGCAAACAATAGACCACCCACTTTGTTTCGATCCACCCCCTCAAGTGAATGGATGGTTGCAGACACGGCCATTGTCAAGCTGTCTTCATCAAAATTGCCTACACTCTTTTCACCTCGTCCTCCTTCGGAGATCGCCTCTCTTTTTAGTCTCCACAGGGGGATATATGCACCATAAGATGCTATTCCAATCATTCTCTTCTCCCACTCGATCTTTTTTTTACCAATCTCTTACTTCATTCCGATTAATCTTTCTACCTTCTGCCTTGTGGAGTGCTAAGCAAGAATTTTTATATGTCTTGTATATAAAATAAGTTATTTTGTCAAGAGAAAATTTAAAAAAAAATAAAGAATTATATATATCATATAAATTTTCTTCTAACTATTGAATATTTAAATTTTTTATAGGATTAAGGTCAGAGCCATGAAGGAGAAACGAGCGGGTGTCGGCCTCAATGATGATAACTCCCGGTTGCCTATCTGGTTGGAGAGGCGAGGCGGAATTTATTATGAGTAGAATTTTGACTTTGACATTTTAAATTCAGATAGTGTTTCTACACTTCAGAATAAATCCGAGGAATAAGGTGTGAATGTTGGCCGAGTCTATGAGCGAGGTCCAGAGCGTTTGGACTGAAAGGAAACGAGCCACATTGTTCCTCAGTTTGCCGCCAAGATCTATGGCGCGCGCGTTGACAACCTTTCCGCCCTTAAACGATAACTGGCAGAGGTGTGTGCCGTGACCAACAATTTGATCCGTTATATACCATCAGCGCTTGTGAGACGCTCCGAAGGAGCGCCTTCAAGCTCCAACTATTACGTGTACGCACCTTTGCTACATTATAATAGATAGCAGATATCTAGTGACAGGCAAAAAAGAGAGGAAGATTGCACGAACCGAAAGTTCTTAGAGGTTTACAAACAGAAATCGTAATAAAGGTAGAGCCAAACAAAGTGATGGGATATCCGAAGACGATTACTCTCCACTATCGGGGGACGATTTCGAATAAGTCTTTATCCTTAACCCGTCTTCTATTATTTTGAGGCATCCGTCCAGCTGCTCGAACACATCAAAGGAACAATCATTGAGGAGCCATCTTATCATTATATGCTCGAGGCTTCCCAACACCAATACTCTTGCAAAGTAAGGGTTAATAACCGGATCGAGTTCTCCGGATTTTTGGCCCATCTGTAAAATATCTATGATCTTCCGGTAGAAAACTTGTACGTCCTTATAAGACTCTGTTCGGATGAAATGTTGCGATGTCTTCATCTGCAGGAAAACCATCTTGGCAAATTCCCGATTCTCCGTCATACTTCGGACGTAATCCCACAGATATTTTCTTAACTGGTTTAGAGCGCCTTGTATGCCAAAAAGTGCTTCCTCCATAGGAGGCATGTCCGTCTTTATGTGGTATGAAATAGTTACATAATAGATCTCCTCTTTTCTCTGGAAGTGCTTGTAAACACATCCGGGAGTAACTCCGGCTTTACGCGCTATCTGGGAAATCGTCGTCTTAGCGAAACCCTGTTCACCAAAAAGGTTAGTGGCGGCAAGAAGAATTCTAGTTTTTGTCCGCTCACGAGGTTTTTTCTCATTCTTTGTTCTATTCTGCTCAGTTTGATTCATTCCCGGAAACCTTCCCTACATTTCCCAAGCCTTATCAGAAACCTTTGTTACTTAACATTGAAACTCCGGTACTTCCACTCTTCCTTTGATTTTGGATTGTCGAGTTCGAAGCCCTCAAACAATGACCCCTTTGCCTCATTTGGAAAAATTAGCACAAACAAATACTCGAAGCTAAACGTTCCACTTATTTACATATCTTATATAAAAAATAACATTTTTATCAAGAAAAAAATTAAAAATAAATAAAAAAATATAGGGATTCTATAATTACATAATATTTTAGTACAATCAACTATCAGAAAGTACGACATTATAATAACCAATTTTTCTTTGAAATGTCAAACCACTCTTGCTATTTAACATCTCAATTGCCCCAATCTTTAAAATCTGAATTGTCTCGGCTTCGGGGTCTGGGAACATCCTGATATTGTCTCTCGTCTATCTCATACTGAGCAATCCTCTCAACACCACACTCAATACTCAAGGTCCTCCCTTTCAGCTTCGTCCGGACCCTGTGATTGATATATCGATCCGGTACCCTAATAATAGTGACGAGGAGGCAGGTTATCCAATTTGCTCGATATCATCTCTCGGCCCTCCCTACGAACTTCTGTTACCCAATCCATTGTTAGAATCGTTATGTCGTTTAACTGACAACCCCAAGCCCTGTTGCGCAGACAATTTGGAGTTGCCCTATTGATAACCCCTGTCACGGTCGGCCGTTATTCATTGACAAGATCATCAAATTTCTCGCTTTTCAACAGTGAATATAAAGCAGCCCGCAATTCCTTCCGAACCGGTATGTGCTCTTGCCAATGATACTTTCCCTCAAATGAAATACTTACAGAAATCTTTTTAAATTTTCCCCTTTTTCTGCTCTCCTTTTTCTCCTGCTCTAAGATTTTCAGCTGACGACCCTTTCCCATCCGTTTGAATAAATGATAGGCGAGCTCTACAATCTCGCTTTTTGTCAATTTTTCATTGTACTTTAACGCGTAGCGCTTTATGAAATCTTTCATGGCCTCGTCGTCTTTTTGCCTGACCGGAAAGGTTATTTTCCTGTGAGATTTATATCGTATGATCAGCCCTGTTATCCACGGCAGTCCCTGTTTACCGCTTTTACGCCGATAAATTATAATGTTCTTTCTAATCAAATGACCCACACACTCGCTAAGGCTTGCCTTTCCCTTTGATATCCGGCTTAGGAAAGCTATGTCTCCAATCGTCATTCGGAAACAGACTCGGACTTTCTTCTCAGGTCCGTGCTCCAGGAATTGAATTCCCGGCTCAAACCCAGGCCTTCGAAGCGCCTCTTCCACTTTCCTATCTAACTGCTCCCTTATGGTGTAACCCTTGTATTTAGGAAGGGGTTCATCGTAAGTCTCTATCTCGACCCACTCTTTGTAACGTTTCCAAGTGGACTCCTTTAGATAAAAAATCGCCCGCCTTATGATCTGGCTATAGGGGACATCGTGTCGCAGCTTCACCATCTCTAAACGATCAACCCCATCGGGTGACAACAAAACGTTAACCGATTTCACACGGTACGGTCCAACCTCGTCAATTCCATGCCATCTTAGCTTAAGAAACATAAAGAAGTATACCCAGTTTGATCCTCGAATAGATAACTAATACCAAATATATCTTTAAATTTCAATAGATAGACATATTGATTCTGGAGTTGAACAACTTAATCATGATCTTGTTAATGAGTTGACTCCCAAAAAATGTGTCTTTGCCCTCAAGACGGGAGAAGGTGCGTAAAAGGAAGGATCACAAATGGGTACCAGATTAATAGACATACGTCAGTTGTCAGAAAAAATAGCCTTGAAACCGAAAACCATTAGAAACCGCCTACACGAAGAAACCTTTCCTTTGAAGCCCGTAAAGCAAGGGGGAAGAAAGAATTTTTGGCTTGAATCTGAGGTCGATAAATATATCGAAGGTTTAACGGGAAACAACGTTGACTAGGCCGTCGCAGCGTGATACTCTAACCTCCAATCTTTGAAATGGAAGGGGGTGGTTCATGAGCGCTGCGTTACGTGCCTCCAATAAGGAGGTAGAAAATGCCCATTTACACAGACAAACGGACAGGCAAAAAGGTAATCCAGTATCAAATCGGTTTCAGGAATGTTCCTGATCCCAAAAACTCTGGAAAACTTATCAGGCGCCCAAAGTACAAGACGGAAGTGGCAGGTAAATCAGCCAGGGTAGCAAGAAAGAAACTCGCAAGAAAAGAAGTGGAATGGGAGCAAAAGAAATATTTAGAAGAAATTGCCCCAGAAATACCGAAGCCCCAGTACACATTCGATGAGCTTATGGCCTGGTACCTCGAACTCCCGGTCGCGAAGAAGAAACGGTCTTACAACACGGATGTCGAAAAATCGAAACCCTTGAAGAGATACTTCGGCAAGATGGCAGCCGACAAGATCAAGCCCAGCATGGTTGAGAGCTTCCAGGATAAAATGCTTAAGTCAAAGCATAGATTCGGTTCGAATTATAAATCAGCGACCGTCAATCGAACGGTTGCCCTGATGAAGAGGGTTTTCAACCTCGCAATCAGGGAAGATATGGTTTTGAAGAACCCCTGCTGGAAGGTGACTATGCTAAAAGAGGATAATAAAAGGGATCGGATTTTATCCGGTGACGAATTTAACCGGCTCCTTGCTGAGCTTCCAGCTTATTTAAAGCCCATAATCAGCCTTGCATATTATTCGGGTATGAGGCGGGGCGAAATTCTAAAGCTGACCTGGAAGAAGGTAAACATGCAGGAAGGGTATCTTGATCTTGAACCGGAGGACACGAAAAACTCCGAACCGAGACGCATCTATTTCAACGACGTGCTGTTGGACATATTCAAAAGGGCCGGAAAGGTTAGAAACCTTAAACACGATTTTGTGTTTACCTACAGGGGAAAGCCTATTAAGGAGTTCAGGGAGGGGTTTAACAAGGCTTTAGAGAGGGCCGGGATCGAAAACTTTCACCCTCATGACTTGCGTCATACGTTTAATACCAACATGAGAAAAGCCAGGGTTGATCAAACGGTCATCATGAAATTGACCGGCCATAAGACTCTCGCTATGTTTACCCGCTATAATACCGTGGATCAGGCCGACGCGGTGGATGCAATGAAGCGTCTGGATTTATTCTTATCCGTGCAAAAAACTTCTGAAAGTTCAGACGATGTTCAGACGGGCTCTTTTTAGTAGAAAAAGCAAGGCCTCTGGCGGGAGCCTAACTAATTGAAAAAATTGGTGCCGGAGGTCGGAATCGAACCGACATGGGGTTTATGCCCCGCGGGATTTTGAGTCCCGTGCGTCTACCAGTTTCACCACTCCGGCACAAAATTAACTATAAAAAAAAATGCCCTGCATGTCAAATTATATGGAATTAAGGTTGAGGTCAAGGTTTAGGTTTAGGGAAATGGAAACTAAAAAATTGACAATTTTTCTCTTTCTGTGTTAATCTATTTTTCAAATCGGGCGGGGCTGTAGCTCAGCTGGGAGAGCGCCTGAATGGCATTCAGGAGGCCGACGGTTCGATCCCGTTCAGCTCCACCAATTAACCTTTCTCATTTCTCATGCCTTATTTTATATATGTTCTCAAGAGTGAATCGACTGGTTTTTCTTATGTAGGTCACACTTCCAATCTTGAAAAAAGAGTTGTTGAACATAACAATGGTAAAAGCTTATCAACGAAAGGTAAGAGACCTGGGAGGCTTGTTTATAAGGAAAAATATGCGACACGATCTGAGGCTGCTTCAAGGGAAAGGTATTTCAAATCTGTTAAAGGAAGGTTAGAGCTGAAAGCAAAAGGGATTTTGTAGCTCTTTCAGTCTACAACCCAAAAGGGAGAGCGGTTGTATCGACAGGTCGTGGGTCGGAATCGACTCGCACCGAGTTCGATCCCCATCAGCTCCACCATTTAATCTTCTCACCTGCAGCCCTTCCAGTCTAACCTAACCTATTTGTGATTTCTGAAAAAGCTTAGGACGAATCTATTTAATCATTTTTTCAAATCGGTGTAATCAAGAGAGCGTATGGTATTTCTTCACAGCTCTCTATTCTTTTTTCTTCTCTTGTCCAGGTTCAGCAGGAGGAACTCCCCTTCGGGCTTCAGGAATGATTTCCAATATCATAATAGCAGGCGGATTATTCCGCATTTCGGCATATCCCTTATAAAGCCTATTGATCTCCTCTCGCAATTGAGCCAAATCCATCCCGGCTAATTCATTGAGAATTGAATAAACAGATGCCCAGCCCACATTAGCGAGCTGGAGCCCATCGTAAAGGCCTCGGAGATAGGAAACTTGAAGGAGTTCCCGTTCAATGTCAGAAACAGGTTTTCCCTCCATTAACCAAATCTCTGACGGAAGAAGCTGAAGCTTGTCGAACTCCCCGTAGATCATTGGCCGGATAGCCCCCCTCTCTTGTGCAAAGAGAATCTGAGTGAACAAAACAATGGCCAAGATGAACACGACTCCCAATATTTTCTTCTGAATCATAAGCCCCCTCCTTCCTGGGTCATATCCTTCTGCTCCTTATTTTGCCACTTATTCATTGAAAATGGAATAAAATTCAATTATGATTATTCAAATTAAAAAAGAGAAGAAATGATGCAAGAAGAGACGGACCAAAAAGCAGCGATCGACCCTTTCCACTGGGATAAACTTTCCCAACTTCATCCAACGGATGTGTGTAACCGAACAGAGGCCATCTATCACCCTGCCCGAGAAGGCTTCCTATTGCCAGTCTATAATCTGCGGTACCTCATCCTCCCAAAAGAAAAAAAAATTCTGAGGATGGAATGGAATGATAAACCCGTTGAGGAAGAGCTCCATCCTTACTTCCATCTTATGGTCCTCGTGTATCTGACGGAAGCCAAAGACATCAAACCCACGCACACCTGGATCAGCGAGAAAGATCTCAAGGGAGGATCCACATTTTTTCGGGGTCCTCATCGTCTCCAGGTTGAAGAACTGATAAACCTTTTCGGAAAAGATCCAGAGGCTTTTCTTAAGACAGGGAAAAAGCTGGGGGGAAGTGAAATTCTTTACGGAGACAAGGGATTTGCCTTAGAAGTATTCCCAAAAGTTTCTCTTGCCTATATTCTATGGAAAGGGGACGCGGAATTCCCTCCCAAGATCAGTCTTCTATTCGATTCCACTATCGAGTCCCACCTTCCTTTAGATATCATATGGTGCATGGTAGCTGAAACGAACCGCCGTCTCACCGAACACGCCTCGCCTTAATGAAAAAAGTTCGGAGTTCCGAGTTCGGAGTTGGGGATTCAGAGATCTGTTTTCTCTCCGAACACCGAACTAATAATTTCATTGGGTATTGATTCCTTTCTCGATTCATGATAATGAAAAAACACCTCAAATCTAATCAGGAGTGATTTTTTTGATGAAAGAAGGGGACGTCCTGCCCAAAAGGCCTTTGGGAAAGACAGGAGTGGAGGTGACAATCCTCGGACTGGGTGGGGAAGGTATATTGAGAACCTTTGGCCAGGAGGGGGAAGCGGTGTCAATCATCCAACGGGCCATTGATTTAGGTATAACCTATTTCGAATCGGCTCGAGCCTACTCTGGCAGCGAATCCTATTATGGAATGGCCTTGAAGGAAAGGCGGAGGGATATCTTCCTTGCCAGCAAGTCGCATGAACGGACAGGAGATGGTGCACTGAAACATCTGGAGACCACCCTCAGTATGATGAAAACTGACTATCTCGACCTCTGGATGATTCATGATGTCAGGACTGCCAAAGATCTTGACGTGATTTTCGGACCCAAAGGGGCCATTAAAGCTTTTGAAGCTGCCAAGCGCAATAAACTGGCTCGATTCATCGGGATCTCTGGGCACAGGAACCCAACGATCATCTCCAGAGCTCTTGATCTCTTTCCCTTTGACACGGTGCTGATGCCTGTGAATCCAGCTGAACCTCATTATTGGTCTTTTCTCAGCGAAGTCTTACCCAAAGCCCAAGGAAAGGGAATGGGAATTCTTGGAATGAAGACACTTTCCAGAGGAGTCTGTATCAAAATTTTTGGAGTCGAATCTGTAGAAAACTTCTTCCGTTTTGCCTTGACCCAACCGATCTCAACAGCCGTGGTCGGTTGTGAGACCATCGAACAGTTGGAGATGAATATCCGGATTGCCCGATCTTTCCAACCGATGCCAATCAAAGAACAAGAGATCCTCCTCAATAGAGTAAAATCTTATGCCCGTGAATTGATGTATTATAAATTATAACTCATTGTAATTTCAAGGAGTTATCTACATCGTGTGACTGATTTGTGACACGATTATCTAAAACCTCCACAGCATCCCTTAAGCTCTCTGGATAATGGTGAGCATACCGCTGAGTCATAGAAGGCGTCTTGTGCCCTAATAGCCTCTGAATTTTGTAAAGGTCCTTTCCTGATTGAACCAACCTGGTAGCAAACGTGTGTCGAAGATCATGAAACCGGAAGTCTTCAACCTTTGCTTTTTTTGCTGTGTTGTGAAAAGAGAGGCTAACAAAACACTTATCGATTTGAGCATGGTTTTTGTTATAAAACACAAGGTCAGTTTTTATTGATTTTACCTTTGCCCTGCTTTTCAGCATTTCAAAAATAGTTTGGTTCATCGGGAGTGTTCGCATTTCTTTGTTTTTAGATTTGAACACTGTGATGGTCTTCCGAAACAAGTCAACACCCCTCCATGTCAATGCGAGAATTTCCGAAAGCCTCATTCCGGTGTTTAATGCAAAAATCACCAATTCTCTCAGCCGAGGCGAACACGCTTCCAGCAACCTCTCTTCCTCGTCATCGGCTAACCACCGATCCCTTTTGTTATTCTCCTCTTCCATGGAAACTTTTGATGCAGGATTTTCTTTAACCCATTCCCATTCCTTTAGGGCAAGATTGAAAGCCTTCTTTAGGATGGCGAGTTCCCGATTAATAGAGCCTGGCTTAACCCCGTCATTCCTTCTTTTAAGCTTGTATTCGTTAATCATCTTTGGGGTAATATCCGTCAAGATATGATTGCCCAAAAATGGATTAAGGCTTTTTACATAAGACTTATATGACTTGTAAGAAGCCTTCGTGGAAGCATGCTCATCGAGAAATTTCTCCATCATCTCCCTGAAGGTCTTTTTCTCTCCCGGTAAGCTCTCAAACCATCTGTTCTCCGCAATTTCTCCCTTAATCTTGTCGAAAATCCTTAGAGCTAATTTCCGGTCTGTGGTCTCTGTTGACTTCCTGTAACGTTTCCCCTTGTAGACGAAACTCATCCACCAGACCTGGCCCCTCTTATAAAGTCCCATCTTGAACCTCCTTTCTGAGGCCCTTGATTCGATCTGGCTTCCCGTGGGAGGTAGTATACCCTTTCCCGTTTACCCCTTCAATAGCTTTTTTAATAGCCCTATCAATATCCATCCTCGATCTGGTTGCACCCTTCATGACCCTTTCGGCTTCTTTTTTGATATCAAGGCATTCGACTCTGCACTTCTCCATAAAAGCATCAACCTCCTCCTTCTTGAACATAATGAGGCGCCCAAACCTGTAGAAAGGGATTTCTTTGCGTTCAACCTTGGCATAGAGGTTGGATTTTTTTATCCCCAGATATTGAGAGAGTTCATCGATAGTTAAAAATTTCTTTTCCATTTATCCAAAGTCCTTAAAGGGCTACTAATTCCACAAAATCCAATCAATTGGTTTAACTTGAAAGAATCCTATACCTCGATCCTCTATCCTCACGCCCTGTATTATCTTGAGCTATTTCCCTCACCAAGCTCGTGGTCAGAGGTTTACCCAAGTAAGATATTTTTTGTAAGAGACTGAGGCATGACCGCGGCAACCGATCGGCTGCTACGGCAAGCTGTCTCAACGCATCCTCACCTTTAACGATGATTCCTTCCAATTCGCATATTCGTTTAAGCCAAGGGACGAGTTCTTCAATTTCGGGCCGACTGGTTTTCAGGACCGTGACTCTTTGCTGAAAAGCCTCATCAATTTTCTTGAGATCCGTTAAAGAAAAGATTAACAGCCTGTTCTTTTGCATCTCCAAAGAGCTAAGAAGCCTACTCTGAAGTGAATCTTTCGCCCGGTCGAATTCGTCAAATATGTGGATGTCCTGAACCATTTCTAAAGAGGCCCCTGCAAAAAATCCTTTTCTAAATATTTCGTCCAAACTTTTTTCATTAAGTTTCGTGCAATCATGAAAAATCCAAAGATCGTCTGAGTTTCCGTAAAAATCTTCAAAAGCCAAACAATTTCTGCACTGGCCACAGAGATCCTCTGAAAAATTTCGGCAATTCAGGGCTTTCAGGAGCACAAAGTCTAAACTGGTCTTTCCGGACCCTGGAGGCCCATGGAAAAGTATTCCATTGGGGATTCGACCTGACTTGACAATTTGAGACAATATATTTATTACGATCCCGTTCCCTACGAATTCTGAAAAACTTCTCGGCCTGTATTTGTCACGGAAATCGTGATTGTTCATAGAATCTCGCCTCCCTCATGGTATTCCTCAGTAAGACTTGCGAGTTTCGCTCTATCAATGAGATAACAGGATCGTTGAACCTCAATTTCCTGGTCTTTAATCTCTTTCCCCAAACGGAGGCGCTTGACACCTTTGATGATGTTGTAACGGTTGAGGGTTCGGGAAACCGCTTCCAGTTTCAAATCAGGAATACCGCAACGATCTTTTATGAATCTCCAGAGCCCTTCACCGACGTAGAGACCACTGGAATCTAAAGGGTTCGTCTCGTCTATATATACACGTGTGGATTCGAGAATTTGAGCGTCTCTATTTTCAACCAGTTGTTTTATTTTCCTCTGAAAAACTACTTTTCTCGCCAATTTCCGCATATCTTCTTTTATATGTGGCTCAACAAATCCAGTATCCAGGACCTCGGCGATTATGATAATCGGCGTCCATATCTCGTCCTCCCTATCGGAAAGTCCTTCGATCCCCTGAAAGGAATTATAGAGATCAGTTATGATATCTCTATGCTCATCTGAAAAGGGACCGATGAGATCCTTTACCTCTTTGAATTCTTTTTCAGCCTTTGAAAATCGAAATTTCTCAAGACGGACCGGCGATTTAATCATGGGAATGGGAATGGTTCGGCTTTCCAAGGCTTGATCAGTGAGGCCACTTTGGTTAATAAGAATTTTCGGACAAAACGTATGGAACTGTACAGCTTCAAGGTTCGGATTACAGCGACCAACATTGCCGGTTCTCCGATAGCCACTTCGAAGGATCCTTAGAAGGGGATTATGTTGCTTCGGATTGGAGAGGTCGTCGGCTTCATCAATTATGAAGGTAGCCCCTATTCCAATAGGGTTCCGATCCACAGACCGATAAAGGAAGGGCGTGCTAATTTCGCTGGAACTGATCGGGTTTAAGCAGAGTCCCGCAAATATATCTCCGAGCCGGCTTTTCCCAGTCCCCTTTGGGCCATAAATCTGGAGATAAGGAAGCTCGTCGAAAACGCCATCATAAACATGGGTCAAGAGGACGTAAATTGGGCAAAGATAGTAGAAACGCTCCTCCTCAAAATAGACGTACTTTCGGAAAAGCTGAACCATTTTTTCAATCATCACTCTATTCATATCTTCACCGGCCACGGTTCTTAGACCTCCTTGTCAAAATATGCTGCACAGCTGCACAACTGTTTTAAGCCTTTGAAACTTAATGGAGTTTTCTTGTGCAGCATTTTCGTTTGCTTTGAACTTTGATAACAAATCGGCTCTTTGTTAGACCCCTCATGTTCATAAGCGGGGCCATATTTTCCATTTTGCCTTTCTTTCAAGCCGGTCCTGCCTGTGCACATAATGAATTTCCTCTTCACCATCTCATCCGCGACCGTAGTTGGAGCCGAACCACTCGCCACGCTTCTATGTGGACGAACGGGGCTTAATTGTCGGGCATGGATGAATTGGTCGGACATCAAGGTTCATACCCATAAGAAGTACGCCCAATTATTTCTCCAAAATAGTTGTAGCCCAACTGGAGTTTATTCATTTTTTTTCTTTTTCCTCCTTGGTTTCTTTTGACCCACACCAACCTTTGCTCGATCCCTCGGACGAAATTGCTTCAACTTTTTTTGTAAAATCAATTTCTTGCCAATGAATCGCCTTTTGAATTTCTTCATACGGATTTCTGAACTTTTTCATATTATCTCCTTTCTTCTTGAGATACCCTGGTATATAGCAAGGAGCCTGCCAACCTTCCAGCCACCTGCCAGTTTGTAACTTGTTGAGATTGTTATTAATTTAACAGGGTAAATTTAGAGAAATTTAGAGAAATCCAGAATTCTTCAAAATGAAGTCAAAAATCTTTTAAAAAGCCTTGGGAGAATGCTCTCGCCTTCATTTTGAAGTCAAAAATGAGGTATAAGGAAATCCAAAAGGAGTCGGGCTGTGAATTTGGTTAGTTTAATTTAGGCTTTTGTACCGGAAGTAGTTTTTGAGGTGCTCCTCAATCTTAGAAGGGTGGTATCCAAAGTATTCTTTTTCATTCCTATGCGTTTTGCAGTTTCTCCTCTATCGCCATTGTGATTTTGAAGATAATAGTTAAGATATTCTACTTTGAATCTTTTTACTGCCTCGTCCCAATTAAGGTCAAGTAACGGTGATAAGTCAGGTTTCCATTTTTTGAATTCATCGTTATGCCCAATGTATTTGTCAATACCTCTTAGGAAGGTTCCCAAGTCTCCTTGACGAAAATAATTATCAAGGACTCTCATAAATTCTTCGATCCTTTCTTTATCCCCTTTGCCAATGAGTAAGTTTTTCACCAACTCAGACTCCTCTATAACTGGGTCGGGAGCTCGAAGATTTGGATTGCGTTTTAATTCAATTCGCTGCCTGATTGTTTGAAAACGTGGACTCTTATCCTCAACGGGGGGCGAGGAGGTTGAAATGGGAAAATACTTGTACCGGTAATTAAGATCATGCTTAAGAAGAATAGGGCTAATATATTTGTCCCAAATAAGGAATTCATCTTTGAATCGTTCGTAATCAAATGTACCAACTTCAGTCGTTATGCCAGGGGCTCTTTCAGTCAAAATAGTGCTTCCTCTTTCAACTAAGAGATCCTCGCAATGGTGTTTCAATTCTCTTACATTGCCTGGATAATCGCAAGCCATTAATTCCTTTAATACTTCTGCCTTCGGCATTTTTCCGAGGAAATACTCCGCAAGTCGTGGAATGTCGAACTTCTGTAAAGGAGGTATTGGCAAAATTTTGAATCGTCGCTTTAATTCTTCTCTAATTTGAGCAGGTTTATTCGTTGCTGCTATAATTAAGGTATTAGTACGTTCCTCTTTATCAGAACCAACTGGATGAAAAGGGTGTCCTTCTGAAACTCTTAATATTGTTGCTTGGAATCCAGGTGATGCATCACCCAGTTCATCGAGGAAAAGAATCCCCCCGTTGCAAGTCTTAAGGTATCCATTACGATCGGTTTTAGCATCAGTGAAAGCCCCCTTAACATGCCCAAAAACTTCTGACCGTAGGAGGTTATCTGTATATTCTCCGCAGTTAATGATTTTTCTTATCCCATTTCGATTGCTTGAACTCATGTAGAAATTTCCAAAAAGTTCTTTTCCACACCCTGTTTCTCCTATAAATAGGACAGACGCGTCTTCTTGAGCATATTTCTTGACATGATCCTTTAACGGTTCATAAGCGACTCCGACAATTTCACTCTGCTTGCTCTGCATTTATATCACCTCACTTTTGGATAACTACTGCATAAAGAATTTGTTATTGAATCTCCTTCTAAACATTCTTAAAACTAGGATATTCGCTAAACCAGACTTAATACATATCATCTGCTAATTGCCCAAATCCTATGTTGTTAGAAATTCGTCCGATAAAAGCTGTTTACAACCTTTTTCACCTTCATCCCTCCGTCAAAAACATCTCAAAAAAAGTTTAACTCTGTATTTGAATTTCGGTGTCCTTCCAACCCAATCTCTTCAGCTTCTCCCTACAAAGCTCCCTGTAGGCGACTCCATCCTTCTTCTCCTCCGCTTCCCACATCTCCCGGTACTCCGGCTTTAGAACTATGGCTTCAATACTGAGGTCAAGCAGATGTTTCAAATACAACCACTCCAACCCGGTGCTATCAGGCATCTTCACAATCTGCTTAGTGGCCTCTTCCAGACCGGAATTGGACCACATCTGTATCCACCTTCCGGGGTTGTAATGATAATTTTTTTTTAAAAATTGATTGCAACGCCTCAACTCGTCGCCAAAATCCTTCCATCCCTTTTGCTCTTCGGCAGCGATATCCGGGCCAATGATTGGCGACAAACCCGCTGCTGCGGATGCCAAAGCCCTTTTAGTAAGCATTTTCTTGCAGTCTTCCTGTGCAGCCATAATTTCTTTTTTTCTCTTTGGGTACATATAGACCTCCTTTCTATAGGTTTTATTTTTCCCTTTCAGATGAGACCCTAAAGCTTCATCCTTTACCCCTCTTTTATGGTTCTCCTACTCCAGTATCCCAACGCCTTTAATTCTTCCAAATGCTACTTCCTTAGAATGAAGGTTGACCTTTTCCAACCGTCTTGAAGCCCTCGTAGTGTGGTCTTAATTGAGGCCATTATCAAAATTCCCTTTCTCTCTTATCTAATTTTCTGTATTTGTTGGCCTTAAAAGCGTTGTAAACTTCGTAAACCACTTGAAATTGCAGCAACTTCCATGCCATTCCGATTGCTTCCACCATAACTTCTTAAATCTAAAGATGTATTTAATAACTTGATAATCTCTTTCTTATCCTTTGCTCAAAAAAATAGTCCAAAAATTGTGATGTTTTTGCAAGAATGTCAGATTCCCTGGTGGACATTGGAAGTAAGTTGATATGGGTTCAATCAAGCTTTTTATACGATAAGTTTAAAGAAATGGTGTGAGAACCAGGATCATTAAGGCAGAAAAACCTACATACCAGATGGAAGCCCTCCTGACGACTCCTTCCTGAAAGTTTCTGTTTCCTAATTTTTAATAATGGTGTATATTACAATCGAAAATTCGTATTTGTGAGATTGGTTAAGATGTGAAGCGTCGAAAAATAATTTTAGCAGCAAGGGATAGCCTGTGGACTTAGATAAACTATTTTCAATCACGGAAAAGCTCCGAATACAAGCCATTGGTGAACCTGTTTGGATTCCAGAAAATGGAGTTTTTGAATACACTAATCAATGTGTCGAAGTTGTTGCTGTTCTTAAAGCTATCAGAGCAGCTCAAGGCATGAAGTCCCTGTATCTATTATGTGAGAATGGTTTGTTCATTGACATGGGAGCCATTTATCGCTGTGTCAGCGATTGCTCAGCAGATATATATTTTCTACTTGAGCAGTATCCAAAAATTTCACGTAATGTCGAAAAATTTGTTAAGGCATTCTTTGAAACAACCATCGATGGTTATTTGAATGTCGAAACGGAACATATACCAACTAAGAAAATTCACAGTGCAATGGTTCGAACATTAACTGGCATCAATCAGGATGAGGAAACTCGTACGAGGGTCTTAAATATTTACAAGACATTTTGTGGTTATACACATGCAAATTACTCTCATATAATGCAAATTTACGGTGGCGTCCCGCCTGACCTCAATTTCAATCTCCCGGGTGTACCCTCTACTCGGCAACGGGAGATGCATATGCAACTCGTAGAGCAGGCATATTTTTCGGTACTATATTCAATCGGATTTGCCGCTTATAAATTTGGTTTAACTGAACTCTATCGTGAAGTCGTTCAATGCTGCTAAAAAAGGTGCTGCACACTAACTGGGGGTTTAGGTGGAATTTAATATAGATAGATTTTCAGAAGAATTTGAAAATGTCATCGACTGGATGTTGATAGATAGGCATGGTAGAGACATAAAGGCTGATCTTCAGCTATTCAACAATAATAGAAGTGAGTTTAGTAAAAATCCAGACTCCACAAAGGCCCTCAGAATTCTTATTGAATTGGTGGTCACTCAATCATGGTATTATCAGACACCTGCAAATTTTAAAGAGTTAATCGACCTCTTCATGACTAAACATGGAACAAATTTCAGAATGCCCGCAGCACAAGCCAGTTTGATTGAACTCATCGAAGGATTGGCGAGACCCAGAATAGTCACGCAAGCAAAAGAGAGCATGCAAAAATTTCTTAACAACTATTCCACGATAGAACAGTTTACAAAAAAACTCTATGATTTAGCAAAACAGGGAAAAACAGATATATTGGGTGAAAAAGGGAGGGACAATTATCTTCGAGATTTTGGTTATTGGGATAGGATACCTATGGATAGGCATGAAATGAGGTTCATAATTCGCACAGGGATTTATCATGCTTGCAGCGTTAGGGATAAGAATGATCCTTTGGAAAAGTTCTCTCTACACGACGCCCTAACTCGATTTTGTTCGAGACATTTGGAGAGAAAGGTAGTAGAAGGCATAGATTTAGGCAAAGCACCTGGAATTGTGGATATTTTCATTTGGTCATATTGCGGAAAAGGAAGATACAATATATGTGGAAGCACTCCTAAATGTGGTGGCTGTGGCATCAAAAACGTATGCCTATATTCTTTATTCAAATCGTAAAAGCGGTTATATTGAGATAGTGTCAATCGTAATTCTAACGCATAGCCTTAGTTATAAAAAAACCTCATAACACTCCAGCGGATGGCTGATAGCCGCCGCTGGTTTTAAGTGTTGTAAGAGATATTTTTATATATGGGAGTTTGATACGATGGTTCAAGTCTCAGTGGAGTTCAGGAAGATATGCAGCAAGGAAGTCTGTGCATTACTCGACTTCTTGGAGAAGAGCATTCCACATCTTCAGGGCATGACCGGATACGGGACAATAACTTGGCAACCTGAACAACCAAGTCCGAGGCATTATCACAACCATTATGTAGATCTGCTACTGGCCGTATACCTTGCAAAACACACTGCCTATACGGAGAACCTTGTCAATTCCCTCAATCGATTCGATTACCTGGGCTATGCTCTCAACGCACGGTCTATTATAGAGTCTGCCTCGACACTTCGATTCTATTTGAATGTGAAGTACGTACCTGCGTTCAAAGGGGGTTCGGTTAATCTACTTGAACTCCTGAAAATTGATGACCAGCACCTCAGGGGAACCCGCTTTGACTGGGAGAGGTTCATCTCAAAGGAGTTCCAGGAGATGGCCCATGACGTGGTTAGAAAAATCACGGACAAGAACAAGAAGACGAAGATCGAGGAATCAGCCAAACGAATTCAGAATGCACAGGTAAATGTACTAACATGCATTGAGCGGTGGGCTCTTGAAGCACCAGTCGTTATGATTCTTTATGAATTACTTTGCGAAATGGTACATCCGAATCTTGGCAGCACGTTCCTCGTTGCTTCCCTTCAAGACGGCAGGTTAAGTTTTGGACGTCGCTCAGGCACTCCAGCTGGGCACAACCTATTCCAAACCACCATCGGTTGGCTTCTTCCCGTCGGGTATAAGGAGTTTGGGAAGCTGATAGGTGCCTTGGCCCTTACCAAGTACCAACCCGATGAACTTGAGGAAATGGGGGACACCTATAAAGCGGACGGCAAATAGCCTCCCTGATTTCGGCCATTATCCACTCTTTCACTGCATTAGGAGCCCGCTTTAGACAAAGAGCTTATGCAAAGAGCTTATGCATTGAAGGGGTTCCCCTTAGCTCCGAGGATTCCTTCCTGAAACCTTCTATTCCCTAATTTTCAAAAATGGTGTAGGATATGCTTCAACCCCAACGAATAAAAAGACGTAGATTCAGCTCAAAAATTAATATTAGATGATATTCATTTCTGGTAACACAAAATGAGCAATTTTGGCCACAACAGAAGTAAAGATAAGCACTCGGCGTTAAAAACTACGCAGGTTGCGTCAAATGCCGGCAAAGCGATTAATCTTGTTGTCTCCAAACTTCAATGGGGCAAAGATGACTTTGGATTCAGTCTTCATGCTTTTCCATCTACTTTTACGACCTACGGAATTCAAACAACGGATTTTTTATCTTACTTAGGCTTTGAGAGAGGCCCATGCGCTTTTTCTCAAGGCGGCGAGTGCTTCAGTGTTTGGGTGGCAGAGGACTTTGACATTAACAAATTTTCTGAAGCTTTTTCATCCTCGTTTAACGAAATTAAAAAGGCTGCGAATGCATTAGAGAATTGTGGTTACTTTCTACATCAACCTGAAGGCTGGGGCTTTTTTTACAGGAAACCAGGTCAGGATATTGCACGTGGATATTCTATGTTTCAACAAGGCGATGGTCATACATCTCCAAAAACCGAAGTTATGAAAAGTAATGAAGACGAATATTTCAAATTCATTTTGTCTTGGATAGAGGGTAGTTATGATATAGGATGGACTTTTCATTATCGCCCAAAACACTCCCCTTTATCTCCTGAGTTTGAATCAGTTATCAATTATTTGAGTCTGAACTCCTTTGAAGAGTGCCCATGTTTTGATTTCGAGGGCTGTTACTGGCGCTTTATTCCTTTTGAGAAAAGAGGAAAGGGAGTTTTTGATAGTAATGCAGAAGCTGTTCATCGATGGTTCGATGCGCATCCAAACAATTTTTCTCAAGGAATAGAATCGCTTTTATTGGCCCAATCGATTCTTGACCCTTTTAACATGAAATTTCTTCCCGTTTCTCAGAAAGAAAGTGTGAGGAGAGAAGCGCAGATCGAGCGAAATATAAAAAGAAGCCAAAAACCACAAATAACAAAACACAAGCCCTACGAGTTCGATGTTGCAATATCGTTTGCTGGAACCGAGCGTCAATTTGCTGAGGAACTTGCTAATTTAGTGCGAGACGAAGGCTTTGATGTGTTCTACGATGATTTCTATCCTGAGCAATTATGGGGAAGGGATCTAATCACCTTTTTTGATGAAGTGTACAGAAAAAGATCAAGATATTGTGTTATTTTCGTTTCCGAAGAGTATTGCAAACGAATGTGGACTAATCATGAACGAAAAAGCGCCCAAGCAAGAAATCTTCAACAGAAAGGAGAAGATTACATACTTCCAATAATGGTAGACAAATTAGAACTACCAGGAATGCCTCCTACAACAGGTTACCTTTCACTTGAAAAATTTGGAACACGGAAAATTGCTGAATTGCTTATTAAAAGATTGAAAGGATAATCACTACTGATTAAGTAAATCATGGACAAGGAACGAAGCAAAATACTATTTACCCTTTTCAATAACCGCCTCAAAAGCAACTACATCCCATGGGATGCGAAGGACAAGGAAAAAGAAGCTCAAGAATCTAACGAGCTAAGAAAACGTCGGGCAGAAACCATAGCCAAGATAGTCAAGGCCAGGATGGGTGCAAGCAGCAGTCTTATCATCTTGGGAGACATGAACGACACAGAGAAGTCAGAATGGATTGAGCCTTTCACAAAAGATCCAGAGCTAAGACTAACTAATGCCCTACTTAATGCAACGGAGACACACCCGGCAAAACCAGATGATCCGCCACCTCCGACAACCATATGGACTCACCGCTACAAACCAAGCGGACAGTCAGCAGAATACCTGCTCTACGACCAAATCTGGTTAAGCCAGCCCCTTGCAGATAAGCTGAGAGAAACCAAAATAGACAGAAGAACAAAGCATAGCGGGGACGGGTCAGACCATGATCCAGCGTGGATAACATTGGAAATATAGAATTATTCCTCAGACCAAAATTGATTGGATTGTGATGGGGAGGAGTAAATGCCATGCATAAAATTCTACTTATTCCTGCCACCCTCAATATTGTAACTAACTGCTGGAAGGAAGCGGAAGCTGAACTCCGTGGTGGTATTGAGAAAAAATATCATGATCTCGATGAAGAATTCATAACAAGACTGTTTTATGGTGAATTTGCCTATTCATTAAACCAAGCAAGTGGTAAAGGACTTATTAGAAGAGCTTTTTTAATTGACTTGCAAAATGCTTTTCCAAAATTACGGAATTCCAGGGAACTTAATGCTATTCCGAATGCTCTGATTGCAGAGGTTAGCTTACACAAAAGAGAAGTAGAAAGAATTACAGGAGGTGATTTTGGCTTAACCATTATTCGCCCGCAAGTATTCAGTCCCCCTTATAATAAGCATGAACTCTGGATTGAACAGTATGAGCAAGGGCTGCTTTGTCAGGCGAAAATTAAAAGAAGGAACGGGAAATTCGGCAAATTAACCAAAAAACAGAAGGAAGTTCTCCCTGGCAGGATGGATTACCTGAGTCTGCTTCTATATTCTTATAAGGATGATCCAAATCGTTGTCAGCTAAACGAATTTTGCTGGCAGTTGTGTAAAAATGCATCTATAGAGAGTGCAGAGGAATGGCTAAAGCTAAGTAATTTTCCAAACACGATTACTTCTGAAAAAATAATAAAAGACTTGGGGAGTGGTCTCATCGGAACCCATGATAGAGAGATTATTAAAAATATCATTAGATCAAAGGACAAACCAAATATAATCATAAGAATTTTCTGGCCGCCAGACAAACATCCCAGAAACCGTATCCACATTTATTCATCCCAAAACACAGTAACCGAAGAAAAGATTACCATGAATCGGAGATGATATGGAACAAGCTGTAGCATTAATTGATCTCTTAGGTTTCAGCGAAATGGTCAAGGCAGATCCAACATCAGCTGCCAGAGTCCTTGATGATTTCTACAAAATTTGTTTTAACGAAATCAGAAGTGTTCCCTTTATCAAAGGACACTTATTTTCCGATTCGTTGCTATGTTACGGGGATGATAAAGCTGCTCTTTTGAATTGCATGGCTTCGATCTACCGCAAATGTCTGAGCAAGAATGAAAATCATCAAATGGGTTCAAAATGTTTCTTACTTCCTCGTGGGGGTGTTTCCATAGGTATATTAAATATAGAAGAACGTACCGAGTTGCCAAATCTAACCAAGAACTTTATTGTCAGCCCAGCCTTAGTGCATTCGGCAGACATGGAAAGACAAATCTCAGGTTCCCGTTTGTTGGTTGCAATTAGGAATGATTATGCCCAACAGAAGGAGATCCTGTGGAACGAACAAGTTAAGACTATATTGTATATGGACGAAACATATAGTTTTTGGGAGAAATACCTGTATAGCGACGCTCTTTGGTTTGCTGACTTAGCATTGGATCCCATTTCACAACGCAGGGAGATCAAAAAACTACTGGGAATTGCCACTAAGCTCGTTAAAAGAAACACTGGCAATCCGAAAATCCTTGCCCATCATATTGAGACTCTCAGAATCGGATTGTTGAGCTATTCACGGTTTTTTGAGGGCACTGGTGGGGACGATTTAATTGAGTCACTGATTGAAAATTTCTCAGGAGGCAAATACTGGAAAGTCTGGGTATCTATGATTGAAATGACCATGCAAAGCCCGGACACCTGGGCATTGCCCGCAAGAGATGACATTGTATCCTTTTACAAAAAGGTCGCTCTGTCTAAAGGATGGGTGAACGTGCTTCGAGAAATCAATCACCCCAAACGGAGCCATCTCAAGAAATTATTTGACCAATTCGTTAATGAGATGCAGATATCCACAGCAAGATAGTTCTCCGCAAGAAGTATTTTCACCCATGTCACCCAGAGCTTCCAATCGCTAATCGATCCATATTAAAAAGGAAGGGAAAGGAACCAAAGTAACTCCATTCCCGTCAAGGATCGCCCAAATTCTCCCCTGTTTGATCGCTCGCAATTTGAAGATATTTACAATTTAGGGAAATAGGATTAAATATACGGTTATAATGAATATCAATACCATTCTTCTAACAGGAGCAGGATTTTCAAAGGATTTTTGCGGTTTCTTGAGGAAGGAGATGTGGGAGAAAATTTTTAACAACAGAATCTTAAAAGAGAAGTGTCCACGCATCAACGAACTTGCAAGTGCTGTGGATGATTATGATTATGAGTCAGTCTATTCTCAAGTTCACGAGGAACTATCACTGGAGGAAAAAAGGGCAATAGATGATGCTTTTTTAAAGGCGTATAAACAACTTGATGAATCGATTCGAAGTGCTTTTTGGAGAGATAAGGTTCCACGAAACGTCCGAGAGCTGATAGAACGTTTTTCGAGCAAATGGGGAGGTGGAGAATGCTTTTTTACCCTAAATCAAGACCTCCTAATAGAAAGGTTATTTTCTGAAGACATTCACATTCCCGGTTTTAATGCTGGTAATGGAATTTTTCTTATCCGGGATAAAGAATTTTCTGATGACTACATCTTTTGTGTGCCAAACGATCCCTGGAATCAAGAACCTCTAACGGTAGCGCCATTGAAATTGCACTATATAAAATTACACGGTTCATTTAATTGGGTAAGTTCCGGTGGGCACCGAAGAATGGTTATAGGTAAGAATAAACGGGGGCAGATAGCCAGCGAACCATTGCTCGATTTTTACTTTAATATCTTTAAAAAGGAGCTCTCACAGAAATGGGTGAGACTCCTTGTTATTGGATACAGCTTTCTTGACGAACACATAAATGAGGTGATATCTAAATCAGACGTTGAATTACACGTTATTGATCCATTAGGATTCGATAGTTTCAAAAGTGAGTTAAAAACAAAGCCCTATGGAACAAACATCAGGGAGAGAATCTGTGAAGGCTATTACTACCCTTGCCCTTTGATCGATATTTTCCCTCAAGTCGAGATAGATTCTCATGCATGGAAGACAATAAAGGAATCATTTTTTAATTAAGAGCAGGTGAAATCACCAAATATGAATTTTGATCGGCAGAATTTGGCAAAAATGAGGACTTCTTCCTGAAACATTCACTTCCCTATTTTTAGAAAAAGGTGTATATTAGAACCACAAATTGATAATGGTAGTGGTTTGAATTTTTAGAGAATATAGAATAGGCATAAAGAATAATATTAGTGATAAGGAATACCCATTTTCGCATTTGCTACTCATAAATAGGAGTAAGATATCTCATGTGCCCACGAAATAGTGTAGAATGGAAATTTAAAAAAGAAAGCGGATATCAAACTACGGAAGCATCAATTGAATCCATTTCTGCTTTCGGTGATTGCGTTAATTATGTATGGAATAATAAATGGCGAGAAGGAAGGAATAAATTACAAAAGAAATATCCACAATATATAGAAGAGGAATTCCCATGGTTCAGGGGTGTATATGATATTAATCATGACTTGATACCTGGTCTCTACTGGCTGTTCAAATCTAAGAATAAAAGGCAAATCTTAAACATTGCAGAAGATATTCGGGAGGAATTTAGACGAAGAGGTGAATATCTTTCGAGCGAGCCTCATCAAAAACTTGAAGATGGTGAATTGTACGTATTAATGCGGCATTACGCAGCACCTACCCGTCTGCTTGATTGGACTGAGGGAGCATTGATTGCGCTATATTTTGCGATAAGAATGTTGGCATTTGGAAAAAACAAAACCCTCGAAGAAGATCCTGTTCCCTGCGTCTGGATGTTGAACCCATCGTGGTTAAATCACAAATCAATAAGAACTCCGCTTCCCACATATCTGACCACATCGGCAATGAAGAACTATCCTAAAACGGATTGGAAAGCACGTAAATATCTTATTGAAAAAAAACTGCCACCCAACCCAATAGCAATATATCCCCACTATCGTGATCCCAAGATGCCCGCTCAGAAAAGCGTATTTACTATACACGGTAGCATCAGAAATGCTTTCCATAAACTCTGCCTGTCTGATCCACAGGCCCAGATTTGCAGACTTAAGATTAATCCGGAAAAAATAAGGGATATTGCGGTAGAATTACGGTTAATGGGAATTACGGAATCTACCATCTTTCCAGATTTAAAAGGTCTTGCCAATGAGATTAGAAATGAAAAGGACATACCCTTCTCATTTGATAGGTAGTTTCTTTCTGTAAATTTAAGGAAAGCGAACAGACATGTTTAAAAGTTTAAGGTCTGTTCGCTTTCCTTTCAACCTTCGAAAGCGATTGATTCAGGGAACAAAAATCTTAACCTCAACCTTTTTTAAATCAGATTATTTTATCACGTTTTTTCCCTCAGCTTTCGCTCTAATTGTTTTCCAGGCCTTAACTGCCGCTGCCACTCTTTTCGGATCTTTCTTCTTTCCCTCAGCCTTCTTTACGTTTTTCTTTCCGTTCTTTTTCATCTTGTCCTCCTTTTAAATGGGATGGCCTTAAAGAGATTAAGACCTATGAAGCCTTTGCCCAGACGATAAAAATAGCGTGACATAACTCTAATGTCTGATCTGATGAGGGAATTATTATGATAATCAACAGGATCATCTCTCATACCGTTTATTAACCATTACCTTTGTAAACACCCAATTCTTCGTTTGGGCATGCCCCATTTTAGGGGTTTTTACGCCCCGGATTTTTGAGACTTTTATAAACAGTGGCCGGACAGGCTTTTACTCTCTTAGCGATCTGCCGAAATGAAAGCTTTTCTTTGTCCCTCATTCTTTGAAGTTCCTTCACGTCTAAATCCAGTCTTTTGGGCCTCCCCAATATCCTCCCATTCTCCTTTGCTCTTTTGAGACCGGCCCGGACACGCTCCAAGAGGATGTTACGTTCCAGTTCCGCTATTGCTGAGACGATGGTAAACATCGCCTTCCCCAATGGCGAACTCGTGTCAATGTTTTCCTGATAAGAGATAAACTCAATTCCAAGATGACGAAACTCTTCAAGAGCAGTTATTAAGTGCTTTGTGCTCCTGGCAAAGCGATCAAACCTCCATACGA